>ERZ1292623.108-Hain-H51-01um-R1-108-length-90819-cov-20_pt1 | contig 90819 bp, 83 predicted proteins | sample MGYA00564398_ERZ1292623 | MGnify/ENA primary metagenome ERZ1292623 (study PRJEB36523, sample SAMEA6512633) | groundwater metagenome | collected 2019-01-07 | study: AquaDiva: Metagenomics assemblies of 32 groundwater samples
GTAGTACGCATGCATGGGGTGCATGTAGACCGGGTTCAATTCCCGGCAGCCCGAGTTCAATGAGGGATGAGCACGCAAATTGTTTTGCGTGCGTCCGGAAATTGAAAGGATTTTCTATAGCCCCGTCTTGCGGGGCCAGAAAATCACCTGGCTACGTGGTAGCCAATTCCCGGCAGCCCGAGCGCAGCGAGGGGTGAGCGCACTTGCTTTCTTTTGATATTCCGCTACTCTGACCTTGGTATTCGGCCGGACAGACCGGCTCTCTTTGTGCCTTTACAACAAAAAGAGGAATTTTCGATGGACGTGACAAAGCGAAAGGTCCTGGGAATTCTCAACAAAGTCGGCGCTGTCATCACCGATAGTCACATTGTTTACGCATCGTGGCTGCATGGTACGGCTTACATCGACAAGGATGCCCTCTACCCGCACACCAAAGAGACATCGCGTCTCTGCCGAGAAATAGCCGAACAGTTCTCTGATGACGACGTGGAGGCGGTGGTCGCCCCAGAGAAAGGTGGAATAATTCTTTCGCAGTGGGTGGCATTCCATCTTTCCAAAATTACCGGCCGGGAAGTGCTCGCGTTCTATGCAGAGAAAAAGAGCGGTGGCTTCATCGTTGAACGCGGTGGCGCCCGGACACAGCTTCGCGGAAGGAATGTTTTGGTAGTGGAAGATGTTCTTACCACTGGACGCTCTGCCAAGTTGGTGATCGAAGCCGTTCGGGTAGTTGGCGGCACCGTCATCGGTCTCGGCGCGCTTGTGAACCGCGGAGGAATCACGTTGAAAGATACGGGAAATGTTCCCAGACTTATCTCACTCGTTAACATCAAGCTTAATGTATGGGATAAGAAAGACTGTTTTCTTTGCAGGGACGGGGTGCCAGTCAACGCTGATATTGGCAGAGGTCTGGAATTTCTTGCGAATCAGGAGAAATGAATAGGGGTATTCCCCCGTGGGGTGGAAGTCAAATGATTTCCACCCTTTTTATTTTCATGTTTTATTTATAAAGGACATGGAATCTATTTCTATGTCCTTTATCTTCACCTCGATGAAATAAGACAATGTCTTTTATAAACCTTCTTGAAAAATGTCCTTTTCAAGCTATTGGACATTTTTTTGACTAAAATAACCAGATACAATCATTGACTATTGAAGTACTGCAAGTATGATTGACCCATTATAGATAAAACTAAGAGTTTCTTAATGTATTCACTAAGTTTCGGTTATAGGGAGAAATGGGTAATTGGAGTGGCTACTTCTTTTTCTTTCGCTCTGTTTTTTCTTGGAGCACTCATCACTCCAATAGCGTTTGCTACCGGTGGTGACAGTGGTACGTCATATACACCGACATGTCCTTTTGAGCCAACAGAAGGAAGAATTATTGTCGCCCTCAATAAAAAACTTTTCTCTGACCAAGAATCCACCGCAATTCAAGGGCCGGTAAATTTGTGGCCATTGCTAGGGGCGGGAACCTATGATGTTTCACTAGCTTCGTATGATGTTGAACATTCTGATGAACCAATGGAGGAAAATGAAAGCTGGTTCCTTACTCTCGAGAGTGCGCTCGGTTCGTCGGTTGCGACAACGAGCGCAATTGATGATTTGCCTGACCAAGACAAAAGTATTTCGCAAAAAGTAAATGAGAATTTGACGCTTACCGAAGACGTGAGAAAAATCTTCGTCCAACACACCGCCTATCCGACTGATCTCCCGAACAGCATTACGGCTGTATGTGTGGCATTTGATAGGAATGTAAACCAAGAGCCACCGACAACTGGACCTGTGTGTGGAAATAAGGCACTTGAGGGGGGAGAGATGTGCGACGATGGAAACACCACACCCGGTGACGGTTGTTCCGCTATATGCACACTTGAAACTCTCATATGTGAGGACACCGGAGAGAAATCTGGATGGTACGGTGAATATTTCAATTACTCCAGCGATCATCCGGCAATGGAGCTTCCGGCCGAGGAGTGGGGGGCGAACTACGGCGATCCGCTCTCGGCAACCTCGACGTGGACCGCGGACTGGTATGACGAACAATATTTTAGATTTTCTCGGATTGACCCGACACTCTCTTTCGGGAGTGCTTTTTTTCCTTTTGACGTAGCTGCGGAGGAACTTGATAACGATGAGAACCGGAGAAGTCACGACTACCACTTCGGAGTACATTGGAGGGCCCGAGTGGGGGGAGTGCCCGGCGAGTATTCTTATACACTCATATCCGACGATGATGCATGGGTATACGTTGATGGAATTCTCATCGACACCATCCCCGGTGTTCACCCACCTCAAACCATCGAGGGGAATCTTTCACTTACCGGGGTCAATGTCATTGATGTCTATTTTGCCGAGCGACATACAGTCCTTTCATACCTCGATTTTTCCATAGACGGAGACCTTGAGATTGCACCTCTCGGTCCGTCATGCGAAATACCCGGGACAATTTCCGGCGTGAAGTATTTCGACCGGAACGCAAACGGCGCGCACGATCAAGATGAGGAGGAGATTCCCGGTTGGGGAGTGACGCTCACTCGCGGCGGTGTCGAGTATGCAACGACGACGACAGATGCAAACGGCACCTATTCATTCACTGACTTGTCACCTGGATTCTATGCAGTGTCTGAAGAAAAGCGTGAAGGTTGGACTGAAACATCTACCGGGACCACAAGCCCGTATTCGTTCTCCGTTCTTGGAAATGGCGTGGTCTTTAGTAATGGAGATTTCGGTAATGTTGCCTCAACGAGCGTTATACATGGCACAAAGTATGAAGATATTGATGGCGATGGAGTGTGGGACGAAGAAGAACCGGGTCTCCCCGGGTGGGAAATTAAGCTCTCACGCGCCGGCGTTCTCTTCGCTACTACGACCACAGCGATTGACGGGACGTATGCTTTTAACAATCTTGCTCCAATTACGTACGTTGTCACTGAAGAAGTACGGGAAGGATGGCTAAGGACACAACCGGCCGAGGAGGGTTATACGGTAAGTCTCATTCCGAACGAGGAACGCGAATACATTGATTTCGGCAACCACAAAATCGCGACAACGACACTTATTATTTCAAACGAAGGAGAAGAGAATATCACGGAGACAAGCGTAACGCTTACATGGGCTACGAATATACCCGCATCAAGCGTTGTCGTTTACGCTACGACATCTGTACCCACCTTCGGTACGGCGCCACTCTATGGATACGGAACAACTTCACCGATAGATTCAACGTTCGTCACATCGCATGCGATAGGACTTTCGGGACTTACCCCCAATACAACCTATTACTGGAGGGGCGTGTCGACTTCCTCATCGACACCGCCTCTTGAGGCAGTTGGTGGAGAGCAGTCGTTTGTAACACAGTCGCACAATGATGGAGGTAATGGAGACAATGGCGGTGGGGATGGCAATGACGGAGGTAATGGAGACAATGGCGGAGGTAGTGGTGGAGTCGGGGGAACTGAAACAGGAAGTGGAGGCAGTGGGGGAGGCGGTGGCGGTACTATCTTTCAGAACAGCTCACTTGCTTATGGCTTTACACAAGGCGCTACCGGTGGTACCCCGATTCTCGGAGTGGGTGTTCCACTTTTTGTCTTGGATCCAGGATCTGGAACTTCTTTACCGCCCTCGCCTGATGCCGATGGTGTCCTTCCGGACAATGAAGGAGTGCCGAGTGGTACTTCTCTTCTCACCGATGATGATACAAGCGGAAGCGTAGAGGAAGACGAGGTGGGAACGACGACAACCAATGAAATAACTCAGGCTGCAGGGCTCATTTTCTTCGGGCTCGACATCAGAATCTGGGCTTTGATACTCCTCGCAATCGCAATTATTCTCTTCATTATCTGGTATTCAAGGAAAGACGAGGAAGAAGAAAATCAACCCAAAATTCCCTTTCACACCTAAAAAAGAGGTAGCCAATAAGAAAGAGTCTCCATGTTAGACTTGGCGAATGTCTCTACAACTCCCCGGTCTTCGGTATGATGTAGATCTTCGTTCTCTTACCACGCTGGGTATTGGAGGAAGAGCGAAGTATCTTTTTAAGGCGAGGGATGTATCCCAACTTGCCCACGCGGTAAAAGAAGCTCGCCGTGCCCGAATGAGATGGGTGGTTCTCGCGGGCGGAAGTAATGTCGTTATTTCAGACCGACACATTAACGCTCTTGTTATTTTATTGTCCGGAAGCGGTCTAGAACTGAAAGGTAAGACTGTTATCGTAAAAGCGGGGACCCCGCTTTCAGAATTGATAGAGGGTGTTATTCGAGCCGGGCTTTGCGGTCTCGAGACTCTCTCTGGCATTCCGGGGAGCGTCGGCGGGGCGATTCTCGGGAATGCCGGCGCTTACGGGCAGTCTATATCCGATCACCTTATGCGAGTCACGATTTTTGACGGAAAGACAGTCCGCTCGATTGGAAAAGAGAAATGTGGCTTTTCATATCGAGAAAGTATTTTTAAACGTAAACCTTGGATTATCACGGAAGCGCAGTTTTCCCTAGCGCGCGGAGACAGGAAATTGCTCACAAAGCGCGCTCAAGAAATCATGGCTATTCGGGAGAAAAAATACCCACCGGGGTTGCGTTGTCCGGGGAGTTTTTTTAAAAACGTACTCGTCCGGAGTGTTACGAAACGTACATTGACATTGATTCCCCGAGAAAAGATTATTGATGGGAAAATTCCCACTGGCTATCTTTTGGAGCGGGTCGGTGCATGCGGTATGCGCCATGGCGGCATTGAGATTGCGGAGTATCACGGCAACTTGCTTTTGAATCGAAGGAGGGGAACATACCGTGACGTGCGCGCTCTTGCATCTGTACTGAAGCGTCGCGTGAAGCGGAGATTCGGAATCACTCTCGAAGAAGAGATTCACTATATTCAATAATGAATGTCGATGGATTTACGGAAATTAAAAACAAGAAAAGAGCGCGTACGAAAAATTACCGCCGCACTTAAAAAACTATATCCCAATGCGAAGATCGCACTCCATTACCAAAACACCTGGGAACTTTTGGTTTCTGTCATACTCTCGGCCCAGTGCACGGACAAGATGGTAAACCGTGTCACCGAGAAACTTTTTCAAAAATACCGAACGCTCGACGACTATATTCATGCTGACCCGAAGATATTTGCAGAAGACATAAAATCGACGGGGTTTTACCGCAATAAAGCGAAGAATATCCTCGCGGCTGCGCGACTCGTGAGAGAGAAGTTTAAGGACCAAGTCCCCGGCACAATGTCTGAACTCCTTACTTTGCCCGGTGTTGCTCGGAAAACCGCAAATGTTATTCTCGGAAATGACTTCGGCGTGATTGAGGGTATTGCTGTTGATACGCACGTGAAGCGATTCGCACGGAAGTTTGACCTTTCGGATTTTACCGACCCAGTGAAGATTGAGCGCGATTTGATGGAGCTTTTCCCGCGCGCGGAATGGTTTCCGCTCACGTATCGTTTGATTGAGTATGGCCGAACAGAGTGCCCAGCAAGAAAGCATAGATGCAGTGATCACCCGCTCACAAAAATATATCCACCCGCGGCGCGTTCTTGGCCGAGGGCGCACTAATTCTTTGAGGACAATTGATGACTATGTTAAGATCTGAAACTCCAACCTTTATTTTATGGAAGCGCTTAAAATTGAACACCTACGAAAGTCCTATGGCGGAACTCATGCCGTTGACGATGTCTCGTTTGAAGTGAGGGAAGGGGAATTCTTCGGATTCCTCGGACCGAACGGGGCAGGAAAGACAACAACGATTCATTGTATTACCGGCATATCGCGGATTGATTCCGGTTCGGTAAAGCTCTTCGGAATAGACGCGGTAAAGGATTATCGTGCGGCTCGGTTTAAGGTCGGACTTGCACCACAGGAATATAATGCCGATTTCTTTGGAACTACGTATAAAACTTTAGACTACGTCGCCGGCTACTATGGGGTTCCGAGTAAAAAGCGTAAAGCCCGCATCAACGAACTCCTTGAGCGATTTGGACTCACGGAGCATGCAAAGAAATCCTTCCGAGAACTCTCAGGAGGACTCAAACGCCGCGTGATGCTTGCGCGCGCCATGGTGCACAATCCCGATTTACTTATCTTGGACGAGCCCACGGCCGGTGTTGACGTTGAGCTTCGCCATGAGCTCTGGAAGCATCTCCAGGAACTCAATAAAGCAGGGAAGACTATACTTCTCACCTCACACTACCTTGAAGAGGTGGAAATGCTTTCAAGTCGGATCGCAATCATCAATCGCGGGAAAATTGTTGCGATTGGGGACAAGAGCGAATTTGTGAAAGACGGAAAGAACCTTGAGAAACGGTACTTAGAAATAACACAAGGAGAATCATGGTAAATTGGATTGGACTGTATACGCTTATTCGGCGGGATGTCGAGCGAATGTTTCGTGTTACAGGACAGACCTTGGTAACGCCCTGGATTTCTTCACTCCTTTATATTTTTATCTTCGGAAAAGTCGTGGGGAGCCGTATTGATCTCATTGCCGGAGTTCCGTATATCAATTTCGTCTTACCGGGTATTCTCATGATGAACGTTATCGCTTCGGCTTTCGCTCACAGCTCAAGCTCGGTATACTTCCAGCGGTTTCTTCGGACAATCGACGAGATACTTGTTGCTCCACTTTCTCATCTCGAAATGATTGCAGGATTTGCTGTAGGAGCCATCATTCGTGGACTCGTTGTTGGCGGTGGAATTTACGTCATCGCCATTTTCTTCGGCGGGGCTGGCATTGACCATATCGGGCTTTTTGTCTTCTATACGGTTGCCGTTTCCACCATCTTCGCCCTCTTAGGAATCCTTGTCGGTCTCTGGGCGAACGGCTTTGAGCAGTTAAATATTTTGAGCACTTTCGTTATTATGCCTTTATCGTTTCTGGGTGGTGTTTTCTACTCCGTCACCATGCTCCCAGCAAAGGCACAACTTATTGCCTATTGGAACCCTTTCTTTTACTTTATCGACGGCATTCGCTACGCAATGATTGGCACCAGAGAATCAAACGGAGTTTTTGGGTATGTGATGATTTTTAGCCTTGTGACGGTTTTGGGCGTTTTGGTCCACGAGCTTTTTCGCCGTGGTTGGCGCTTGCGCGGGTAAGGGAATTCCTACCTAAGAGGCGTCTTGCTTTTTAGATGGGTGAACTCAACTGAAAAGTACGTAAAAAACGGCTTAAAATAAAGCTTTTTTAAGCCTTGCAATCAGGGGTGGGGTAGGGTAGTATCCTCTCCGCTTGCTTAGTTAGGGTGTACTTGACAAATTTTAGAGGATAAGGTAGAATAGTCTTATAAGCAGCCGGGAAACGGCTGTTTTTAATTTTAGGTTATCCAACTCCAGGCTGGTTAATCTTCCTTGAGTTGGTGGTCGCAAGTACCTCTAATAGCGAGCACAGCTATGTTCATTAGAACGATTCTTGGAATACTCACCGCGGCGTCCCTCACCATTGCACCGCAGGGGTTTTCAATCCCCGGGGTGCTTGTGGCTGTAGCGGAGGCTCCAGGGATGGAGGATATTCCAGAGTTCCTCGACCCATTCGTCGGTTACCCGACCTTAAAGCGTATCTGTTCGTGTGAGAGCAATCTGCGGCAATACGCTTCCGACGGAAAAACGGCGCTTCGGGGAATGGTGAATTCCTACGACATTGGGATTTGTCAGATCAACGAGACATATCACCAAGGTGACGTTGAGAAACTCGGTGTTGATATTCACACCAAGGAAGGAAATATCGCCTTTGCGAAAAATCTCTACGACCGAAAAGGTGCCGCTCCGTGGATTTGGAGTAAACCTTGCTGGTCACGGGAAGATACTCCCGTTCAATAAAAATCACAAAAGACCCCGCGGAGCGCGGGGTCTTTTGTTTTAAGTATATCAGTGGGTCTATAATGGCTCTATGTCGGACGTCCAAGTGTTTCAGAGAAAAGTTTTCGCATACTATCGGAAACATGGACGGCATTTTCCATGGCGAGAGAGCTATGATCCTTATCGAATCTTTATCTCTGAAGTCATGCTTCAGCAGACGCAGGCAGACCGAGTGGTGAAAAAGTATGTCGAATTTTTGGAGATATTTCCGACAGTTCATTCCCTTGCTTCTTCGTCTTTCAACCGCGTTATTCGTTCATGGCAAGGACTTGGATACAACCGAAGGGCACTTTACTTGAAACAAGCGGCCAAAGTGATTGTAGAAAAATACGAAGGACATATTCCTCGGGAGGAGATGAAACTCCGCGAGCTTCCTGGTGTCGGCCCTTATACCGCTGCTGCGGTACCCACCTTTGCCTACAACATTCCGACCGTCTTCATTGAAACGAATATCCGAAGCGCTTTCATTCATCACTTTTTTTCTGCACGGAAAAAAGTAAAAGACAGAGAAATAATACCCCTTATCAGAGATGCCCTTCCTCGCCGAAATCCGCGGGAGTGGTACCAAGCGCTCATGGATTACGGTGCTTATGTAAAGCGCATCCATGGGAATCCGGGGCGGCGTAGTGCACACCATGTACGCCAATCATCCTTCCGAGGATCTAACCGCGAGATTCGCGGCGCTATCGTCCGGTTACTCGCAGAAAAAAAAATGCGGGAAACGGAACTCACAGAGCGCCTCACGGCCGATCGAGCGCGGGCGCGAGAGAATCTCTCACGGCTTAGAGAAGAAGGTATGATTAGGAAAAGATTTGGTATCTATGAAATTATTTAATACACTTTATACATGAAAGGAAAAAACTACTCAAAAATTGGAAAGAGAGAAGGTAAGCCGACATACCGGACGGCTTCGGCATTCCGGTCGCGCAAACATTTCTCAACTACGAGACAGTCCCGACGAAGCGGGCTTCGATAGCGGATCGCAAACAGCGCACATACTCGGGGTTTTGCCGAAGAGTGTGGAAACGGCCGTTTGTAACGGGAGAATAGAGAGGTAATAGCGAATATCCGCAGTTTTGCGGAGTATCCATCCGGAGATTCCATAGAAGGAAAGCGGCCCAAATAAGGTGGCAGCCCAGTATGCCCCAACAGGGAGGGCGAGGTGGTTTTTTTGGGGAATATAGGATTTTAAGGGCATATTTCTTACAAGACGCGCAATATTTTGCCCGATCGATCGTCCATCCACGATGGCGGTTTGCGCCATTCCGGCGAAAGGAGTTTCTGCTCCGTCTCCAGCGATAAAAATGTTTTCTGTTCCTGCCGCGCGGAGGTAGGTATCGACTTTTACGCGCCCGTTTTTTTCAAGCGAAAGACCTTCAGTTTCCCGATACAGGCGGTTTGGTATGAGCCCCGCCGTCCATATTACCGTTTCCGTTTTCATTGTCATTCCACGCACTTTGATGCCCTCCACCTCTTCGGCAAGAAGGGCGCGGTTCACGAAGATGTTGACGCCGAGCGACCGCAAGCGTGCGGAGATTCTTTCGGCAACTTTTTCGGGGAATGAGGGGAGGATGTGGGCCGCGGATTCGAGAAGATCTATGGTGATGAGAGACCGGTCGACGCGGTAGCGGCCGGCGAATTCCTGCGCGCAGGCGGCGAGTTCGCCGGCAATCTCGACGCCGGAAGGGCCGGCGCCGACAATGACGAAATGAAGCAGGCAGAGGGCCCTTTCCCCGCCGTCTTTTTGGAGCGCCGTTTCTGTTTCGGGTTGAAGCTTGTGGCAATCCGCGTAGAGACGCTCAATGTGACGGCGGAGAGCCACGGCCTCGGGGATAGTTTTGAATCCGTAGGAAAATTCTCTCAGGCCAGGAATATCAAAATAGGCGGTGTCGGTGCCGAGGGCGAGCACCAAAACATCGTATTCATGCACTGCGCCGGAGGAGCAGGCTACTTGCCCGCCCTTGATATCAATTTTTGTGACCGAATCGCAAACAGTTTGAACGGAACTTTTCGAGAAAATATCGCTTAAAGGAATACAGACTTTTTTTGGAGAAGTGCCGGTGACGATGCGGTATGTGCCCGGCGTAAATTCGTGGTGGGGTTTATCAGAAATAAGCGTGACGGAAACGTTCCGCGCACCGCTTCGCGCCAGCTTAAGCGCAGTCGCAACTCCACCGAAACCGGCGCCTAGTATGAGTATCCGTTTGTTCCCGCTCATTCTCTTTGGAGAAAAATGGCACTATAGCTATAGATGCCAGTTTTGATTTTATAGATGCGGAATAGGTGAAATTTATTTGTCGCAGATATCACGCTGGAAGTTTACCATGGAGCCGATTTTCCGGTGAACGTTTCTAGCGTATTGGGATTTATTTCAATAGCCGGTGGTTTTTTCGGGGGGTTAGTTGATGTCCCGCACTACCGAGTTGACTCGACCTCGCGGCGTAGTTCGCAATATCCACTGCAGATGTTCGGCAAGAAACGAAACCCCGTCATCCTCGGTACTCGAGCGGGTGCTGGAAGATCAGATACTGCACGCCTGCGATTCCGCTCGCCTTTACCGCATCTGCGACCGAGCGGTGCACGATCACCGCGGCGACGTTCTCCGCGAGGCGGAAGAGCTTACGGTTTCCGATTTTGCTCGGATCGAGAACGAGCTTGTGGAACCAGGCACTAATCAGCATGTCGCCGCTAAGGGGCGAGCCCGTCATCGTGGAACCCACCATGTCCACTGCGCTCACGAGTCCGACGAAGTTGACCGCCTCGTGCGTTTTGAACTCGCGACCGGTACGAACCTCCCGAATCAGCGCCGGATACGAGTCGATGTTGTCCACGCCTGCGGACCGCAGAACTCCGGTGAGCTCGGTCGACATCAGCGGGGCGCCGAGCGCCCGGTAGTACGGGCGGATCTCGCCTTCGTCAGGGGGATCGATCTCGTACACCAGCGGATTCGGGACAGCGATGTCGATGCGCGCGCCCGTCATCCAGTTGTCGTGCGTCGGGGGCAGGCGCGGCTGGGTGGAGATCCGAGCCCCCCCGCGGCCGATGCTCGACAGGAAGACATAGTAGTCGGTCTCCGGCAGCGGCTCGGAGTCGTCGTCTTCCCACAATCCACTCATCGCTTCGTCTCCCTCGCTACTACGTTCGAGTCTCCGATCGTGACCAGCATCTCGACTAGGGTCAGCCCTCGGGCGTAGACCCTACGGGCGAGCCCTCGGGTGGTGGTGCTTGGTGAAGCTTCCATGCTCATAGTTTAATTGCTGAAGGGTTATTAATACAAGAGGGTGGCTTCCAAGCCGAGAATGCTATAATCCTTACACTATGGAGTTTTTGCCGACAATCGGCCTCGAAATCCATGCCGAACTCAAGACCAAAACCAAGATGTTTTGCCCTTCGCCGAATAATTCTGATGAGAAGCGGCCGAATGTGAACATCTGCCCAATTTGTATGGGGCATCCAGGTACGCTTCCGACGATTAACAAAGAGGCAGTTATGCATGTCATTAGAGTTGGGAAGGCGATCGGGGGCGATATCGCCGACTTTACGGAGTTTGAGCGCAAACACTATTTTTACCCCGACATTCCGAAGGGGTATCAAATTAGCCAGTTTCGGTACCCTATCGTATTTGGCGGGAGCTTAAACGGTATTGCAATCACCCGCGTGCACCTCGAAGAAGATACAGCGCGCTCCATGCATGATGCAGACGACGAATCGAGTCTTGTTGATTTTAACCGCGCCGGAATCCCCTTGATGGAGCTTGTTACCGAACCAGTCATAAAAAGTGCTAAGGAAGCGGGGGATTTTGCCCGCGAGCTTCAGCTCACTATCCGCTATTTAGGGGTGTCTGAGGCGAATATGGAAAAAGGAGAAATGCGGGTTGAGGCAAACATTTCCATTGCTCCCGAGGGGTCACGTGGTACGAAAGTTGAAGTGAAAAATCTCAATTCGTTTCGAGTTGTCGAAAGGGCGATTGAATTCGAAATAAAGCGCCAGTCCGAAACGCTTCTCGGTGGAGGAAAAATTGTACAGGAGACACGTGGATGGAATGAAAAGACGGGAAAAACATTTTCACAGCGCTCAAAAGAAGAAAGTCATGATTACCGATATTTTCCGGAACCGGATCTTCCCCCCATGCGGCTTTCTCTCGTGCCGGAATTTCAGAATCTCGTATTGCCGGAACTGCCAAAAGAGAAGAGAGAAAGATATCGGAAGGATTATGGAATTAAAAACGAAGATATTGAAAGTTATATCGTGAACGTGCCGCTCGGTGGGTTTTTTGAAAGTGTCGCGCGAAGTCTCGGGGATGATTCGGAAGCGATGAAACTCGGGTCAAACTATATAACATCGGACATCGTCGGCATTTTGAAAACTGAATCTCATGACATATCTGCCGAAAGAATCGGGAAACTCGACGCGAGTGATTTTGCGGACATGGTTATGATGGCAAAAAAAGGAGAGGTATCGTCGCGCGGGATGAAGGATATTTTACCCGTCGTGATGCGCGAAGAAATGACAGCGCGCGAAATCGCACACAGAATGAATGTTTTTCAAAAGAGTGATGAAGGAGAACTCAAAAAAATTATTGAAAAAGTTATCAGTGAAAATGAAAAAGTTGCTGAAGAATATCGAGGTGGAAAGGAACAGTCGCTTCAATTTTTAGTCGGGCAGGCGATGAAAGAGTCCAAAGGAAGCGCGAATCCACAAGTCTTGGCCGAGCTTTTTCGCAAGGTGTTACAATAAAAGGGCATGAAACGGATTAAAGTCGCAATCAACGGACTTGGACGGATTGGGAGGGCTTTCCTTAAAATCGGGGTTTTGCGCGATGAGCTTGAAATCGTCGCGGTTAACGACTTGGGTGACATCAATAATCTTGCCTATCTTTTGAAGTATGACAGTGCATACGGCAAGTCCGATTTGGATATCAAAGTCGAGGGTGGGGAGCTGGTTGTGAATGGCAATCGTATCAAGGTTTTAGGGGAGAAAGACCCCAGAGAGTTGCCGTGGAAAGATCTCGGTGTTGAGGTCGTGGTTGAATCCACCGGATTTTTTGAGACTTATGAAAAGTCAAAAGCGCATTTGGATGCGGGCGCACAGCGCATCGTGATTTCCGCTCCGGCAAATGACGAACCACCGGAGGGTATTGTCGGCGGGACTATTCTCATGGGAATTAATGAGGGCGCGCTCGAAACTTGCCAGATAAGTTCGAATGCGTCGTGTACAACAAACTCCGCAAGTCCTTTGATGCAGATTTTGAATGAAACAATTGGCATCGAGAAGGCGATTTTGAACACCGTGCACGGGTATACCGGTACCCAGAAACTTGTGGATTCTCCGGACACGAAGGACTGGCGACGCGGGAGAGCTGCGGCAGTAAATATTGTTCCTTCAACAACAGGAGCGGCGATTGCCCTTACCAAGGCCATGCCAGACCTTTTGGGAAAATTCGACGGTATTGCAATGCGTGTGCCTGTGCTCACGGGCTCAATAGCGGATATCACATTTATTGCAAAGCGTTCTACAACGGTGGATGAGGTAAACGACATTTTAAAAAAAGCCGCAGGGGAAGAACGATGGAAAGAGATATTTACAACAACTGACGAACAAATTGTTTCTTCGGATATCGTGGGGACTCCGTATGCCGCGATTGCAGATCTTTCATTCACAAAAGTTGTCGGGGGGAACCTGGTCAAAGTGCTATCGTGGTACGACAATGAAATGGGGTATACCTACACGCTTGTTCAACACGTTATCAAGAGCGGATCGTATCTCTAATTTTGTAATTCTGTACTAGAATGAAAATTTTCATTGCATCGGACCACGCAGGGTTTCTATTGAAGGGAAAACTGATAAAACTTCTCGGAGGGCTTGGGATGGAAGTCTTTGACAAAGGCCCATCCTCGCAGGACGATACTGACGACTATCCCGATTTCATTGGGCCGGTCGCACGGGAGATTTCAGAGAATCCGAAGACCTTCCGCGGTATCGTGATCGGCGGCTCGGGGCAAGGCGAAGCAATGGTCGCAAATCGTTTTCCAGGAGTTCGCGCCGCAGTCTACTACGGGGGAAAAAATGATGTTGTCGCGCTCTCGCGAGAACACAATGACGCGAATGTACTCGCCCTCGGCGCGCGCTTCGTCACCGAAGATGAAGCGCGCGACGCAGTGAAGCTCTGGCTCAAAACGCCCTTCAGTCAGGAAGAGCGGCACGTGAGGAGAATTGAAAAAATTGAAGTGATGACAAAATGATTATCATTCCCGCCGTTCTTGGGGCTAATGCGGCAGAAGTCAAAGAAAAACTTTCGAAAGTGGTTGGGCATACCGAATGGGTGCACATTGACGTTGTTGACGGAAAATTTGCCGAGCCGGAGTCGTGGCATGCGCCGCTTGATCTCTGGGAAATCATTGGGATTCCCAAGGTGGAACTACATCTTATGGTTGCCGATCCCATAGCCGCGATTCCCGAGTGGGTGAATTCACCGATTGACCGCATACTTTTCCATATGGAATCAAATGGTGATAAAAGAGCGCTCATAGAAAAAATCAAAAAGTACAAAATGGAACCGGGACTGGTACTCAAATTAGAAACCGATATTGGCGCGGTAGACCCATATCTCCGCGAGGTGAATGTCATTCAACTCATGAGTATCGCCCAAATCGGTGCTTACGGCGCGCCTTTCGATGATCGTGTACTCGCTAAAGTAAAGGCACTCCGTCAAAAATGGCCCAATGGCACAATTGGAATTGACGGTGGGGTCAGCAAAGAAAATATCGGACAACTGCGCGATGTCGGCGTGACCCAATGCGCCGTTGGCTCGGCGGTATTTGGAGGAGAAGACATAGCGTCGGCAATTCAACACTTAGGAGGTGTGTCTATATCATCCAATGTCTAATCTCACCGATGAAAAAATAAAGGCGCTTGAAGTCAAAGCGAACGACATTCGCGAGACGCTCATTGAAGCCCTGATAGAGGCGGGGAGCGGGCACAGCGCCGGGTCGCTCGGGATGGCGGATATTCTTACCCTCCTCTTTTTCCATGTCTTGAAACACGATCCGAAAAATCCTTCGTGGGAGGGGCGTGATCGCTTAGTGCTCTCAAACGGGCACATCTGCCCCGTGCTCTATTCGGCGATGGCGCATGCCGGGTATGCGAGCGTGGATGAATACAAAAAAACGCTCCGCAAATTCGGCACCAAGTTCCAGGGTCATCCACACCGCGATTTTTTTCCTGCTCTTGAAACAAGCTCCGGACCCCTAGGGTCGGGTCTTTCGCAAGCCGTCGGGATGACACTCGCCGACCACATTGACTATGGTCGCACTAGCGGGAGATATTTCTACGTGCTTATGAGCGACGGCGAGCTCGATGCGGGAAATTCATGGGAAGCCGCGCTTCTCGCGGGGAAACATAAACTCCACAACTTAATTGCCATCATCGACCGGAACAATATCCAGATTGACGGCTACACAGAAGACATCATGCCGCTTGAGCCTCTTGCCGCGAAGTTCGAGGCATTTAATTGGCATGTAATTGAAGCCGACGGACACGATTTCCGGGCAATGGACGAAGCGATTGGCGAGGCGCAAGCAGTATTTGAAAAACCGAGCGTTATTATTGCGCACACGATTCCCGGAAAAGGAATCGAGTTTATGGAGCATCGTTTCGAATGGCATGGTGTGCCGCCCGGACAAGGACCAGAGAATATCGTGAAAAAGGGCGAGCAGGGGGTGGCTGCACTTGCCGCGCTTCGCACCTTGGGAGGGAAAATTAGAAGCGAGCACGAATAATCCTCGTGTATCTTACACTTACCACTTGGAAGCTTCGCTTCCAAGTGCGGGTTTTGTACCAAGAAACCAGAACTCTATGCCAGAGCATATTAAAGTATTTTACCGGGAACTATTGACATAGCTATTCTAAAGATGTAAGCTATAAAAAGCAGTTCTTTTGAACAGAATAAGAATCAGAGGTTTGTTACAGCAGAAAGCATCCGGCAAGGATTTTTTCTGCTGTTACGAACCCATACCGGGCAAGTTTAAACGGCGCCGTGATTACGATCACAGGGGGGCATGTAGTGAGCGGACGACAGATCGCTGAACTTGCAGATGTACTGGTCAAACACCAGCATCATTTCGGTTCCATTTCGACCAGAGACCGCATATGGGTAATCAAGAACACCGAAACTGCTATCGGTCTATTTGCCGAAGCAGTGAAGGGATGTGGAAAGGACGAAGTTTCTTATCAGAACAAGCTTCTCGAGTTCATGACGACAATTCACGTCGCCGCGACCGAGAGATTCAAGGCCTCGGAACACTTCAAGGAAAGTAACAACAGAAGGATGGTAGTACAGGTCCAGCTGCTCCGCGGCAGTTTTAGAAGGCATTTTCTCGGTAAGATCGAGCGTGCTTCGGAGGCCGCCGATATCAAGGTTCACAAGCTGCTCCAGTTGTCGAATCACATCTTGATCGTTGCCGAACCTATCTACAAGTGCGAGATCACGCTCGGTCAGTTCTTCTCGGTGCTTTCCCCGCAGGGAAATGGAGAAGCCGGGCCTCTTCTTACGAACGGCGCGGCAAATATCGCTTGTATCCGCGATGTCGAAGGCACCTTGTGGGCTGTGTGTGCAAACTGGAACTCCAACTATGGTGGTTGGGAAATCGGATCCCACTCAGTGGTGAACCCACAGGGGTGGCAGGCTGGTCTCCAACTTCTATCCCGCTGATTCTTTGGTGCCCATAGGTCTTCGGGCTTGAGATTTGACCCTCTGAAACTTCGCGCAAGCGGAAGAGTAGGAGGGTCATTTTTTATACAGGACTTTCACTTTTTTATGCTAAACTTGTATCAAACGTATGCTTGTAGAAGAGGCGAAGTTAAATCCAAAAGTTTTTGATGAAGATGTGGAACAAGAGCCGATTCGAAAGGGGTATGGCGAAGGTTTGCTTGAAGCAGGAAAAAAAGATACGCGGGTTGTAGCGCTTTGTGCCGATTTAACCGAATCCACACAGACACACCATTTTGCGAAAGCGTTCCCCGAGCGGTTTATTGAAATCGGCGTTGCCGAGCAGAATCTTGCGGCGGTAGCTTCCGGCATGGCCGCGATGGGAAAAATTCCTTTCATCACGTCCTACGCAATGTTTTCTCCCGGGAGAAATTGGGAGCAGATTAGAACCACGATTTGTTACAACAACACTCCGGTAAAAATTGTTGGGTCACACGCCGGTATCTCCGTTGGTCCGGACGGCGGCACACATCAAGCGCTTGAAGATATCGCGATTACGCGCGTCATTCCTCGGATGATGGTACTCTCACCCTGCGACGCTCTCGAGGCGAAGAAGGCGACGCTTGCGGCCGCAGGGCACCCGGGGCCCGTTTACTTGCGTCTCGCACGCGAGAAGACGCCAGTTATCACTACTCTCGAGACTCCTTTTGAAATCGGGAAAGCACAGGTTTTTTTCCAGTCTAAGAAAATCCCACCGAGAATTGGCATCATTGCGACGGGATCACTTGTCTACAACGCTTTGAAAGCGGCAAAAGGACTGGACTCCGAGGGCATTGGGGTCTCCGTACTCAATCTCGCGACCATTAAACCCCTTGATGGAGCCGGGATACTCGCGTTCGTAGAAGATATTGTTGGACTCGTTACCGTCGAAGAGCATCAGGTGAGTGGCGGCATGGGTTCTGCTGTGGCGGAACTTCTTGCAGAGCATTACCCACTCCCAATCCGCTTCATCGGCGTCCACGATCAGTTTGGACAATCCGGAGAACCTGCGGAGCTGGTCGAACACTATGAAATGGGAGTAGAATCAATCAAGGAAGTAGCTCGAACTTTCCTTTCTAAACGTTAAACAGTAAAACAATGTCCCATTATTCATCACTTGCTCTATTGGGAATTTTTGCCGTCGGAGCCGGAGTTTTCGTATTTCATCATCGTGCTGAAGGACAGATAAATGGAGTTGAAACAAACAGTGTCAATACAAACACAGAAGAGCAAAGGATTACGACAAATAGTGTCGTGGAAGAATTCAAGCATATTTCCGAGACCATTCAATATACGGAAGAAGAAGGAAGAAAGGAAGAAGAGCGTTTACATACTGAAACAGAGAGTACTCTAAGAGACTATGCGGAAAATGTGCGGGAGGCGATACAAAAATCAGCGACTTCGACTCCGATTTCTCCCGACGTTTTGGAGCAGTTTCGCGCACGGGAAGTAAAACTCCAAGAAGAACTTAAAGCAGTGGTGGAGCGAGAAAGCAGAAGACTCAATGAAGGGGTGAGGACCGATAATACAAGACTCCGGCAGGAAAGCAAAGACCGAATCATTACGGAAACGCAATCAAGACTCCGCGAGTTCACTAATATCGCGCGCGAGCGTGCGCTTCAGGTGGAAAGAGCAACATACGAAGCGCGCGTAAAAGATGCCGTAGCAAAGTTTGAGGAGCGGGCTGTCGCGAACGAAGTCATTCTCAAAGAGCGTGTCGGACTGAAGTTGTTCCGCGATACCGATAGAGATGGAATTTCTGATTACGACGAGGAAAACGTATACAAAACGGATCCGGAAAATTTCGATACCGACGGGGACAAGAGGAGCGACGGACTTGAGGTACAAGGAGGTTTTAACCCAAGAGAAGAGCGTGTAGATGCGCGGATAGAGCATGAAGATCCGCGTGAGCGTGGTGTACGCGCAGAAGGTGTTTTCCGTGTTGAGAGTTTCGAAGTGACGGAGGTGAAAGAGCTCCCGAACGGAAAGAAGGATGTGCGGAGTGCCATAGTGAGCGGCCGTGCCCTTCCGAACAGTTTCATCACAATTTATATCTATAGCACACCGGTCATAGTGACCGTAAAGACCGATAACAGTGGCAGGTGGACGTATACACTCGATAAAGAACTTGATGACGGTGCTCACGATATCTTTGTCGCCGTCACTGATTATTCGGGAAAAATTCTTGCGAAGAGCGAAGCGTTCCCGTTCGTGAAGGAAGCTGAAGCTATAACGCTCATTACGAACACGGCGAATGCCGCGACTCCCGATGCCCGGCCCAGAGTTACAGCGTTTCCGACGCTCATTGTGACGGGCGCAGTGATTGCCGTACTTGTACTCATGGGTATTATCGCTGTCGGGTACTTCGAAAGGAAGCGCGGCGGCGGGAGTGGCGATTTTCCACCCACAGCTTCCGGCGAAGGAGGAATAACTCCACAGTGAAGAATGAAGGGTGATTTTTTCATTGCGAATTTAACGAGGGGAATTACGTTTGTTAGGCGGAATCCACAAGCGCTCTATTCGCTTATCGTTCTTATTATCATCGTCTCTGCGTTCATTTTTATGGCGCAGCGATTTGTTTCAGTGACGCTCGAGACGAAAGAGCGTCTGCAGGACGTACGAACCGGAGCTATTCATGATACCTTCGTTCAGTTTGCGCCCGAAAAACTTACAGATACGGTATTTATCACAAAAGTCGTGAAGCGGATTGCCGCAATGAACCCTTCAATTACAGAGTTCAGAGCGTCCTCTTTTGACGGTGATACATTCACGGTGATTGCCTCACTCAATGAGAACGAAGTGGGGAAAGTGGATGAAGAAAACGGACAAAAGCTCTATCAGCTTTCAAGTGTTGATGTGACGACATCGTACACGATTGCGGAGATTGATTCAAAAGGACGTTCAGCGAAGACCGCGCGGGCACTCGTCGGTGAATCAGGGCGCGTCGTTGGTATGGTGATGACGCGTGAGTCGCGGGCGGAGGCGGACCGCGTTGTCGAGGAAGAAATCAGAAAATCAATCCTCATACTTTCTGTTATTGTTGCGCTCATCGTGCTTCTTTTTGTTCGCTATGCGCGTATCATCGATTACTCCGCTCTCTACCGCGAGCTCAAAAATATTGACGAAATGAAAAATGACTTTATTTCGATGGCATCGCACGAGCTTCGCGCTCCACTCACCATCATTCGCGGATACGCCGACATACTTTCGGCTGCGCCCGGACTCTCCTCGAAAGAAAGAGAAGCGGTTGGGAACATTGACCATGGAGTGAAACAGCTCGACCTTTTAGTTACTGACATGCTCGATGTCGCCCGATTTGAACAAGGGAGAATGAGTTTTGACATGAAGTTAATGGATCCCGCGCCTCTTCTCGAAGAAGTCGTTCAGTCCTTCAAACAACAAGCTGGGTTGCATGAGCTCGGACTTACCTCGGTGATTAAGGGAGCGGGGGAAGTGATTGTGGACCATGACCGACTCCGTCAGGTTTTCGTCAACTTAATCGGAAATGCGGTTAAGTATTCAAAAAAAGGCGAGATTAAAGTATCTCTCCATGGAGAACAAGGCAGACTTCAAATCCAGGTGAGTGATACAGGGTCCGGAATTTCAAGTGAAGACCAAGCCCGACTGTTTCAGAAGTTTTTCCGCGTGAAGTCGGAGGATACAAGGGGAGTAAGCGGCACGGGACTCGGACTCTGGATTTCAAAGCAAATTGTCGAGAATATGAAAGGGAGATTAACTGTTGAATCCATCAAGGGAGTGGGGTCGCATTTCATCGTATCTTTTCCTCTCGTGGCCCGATCAGTCGCGAAAGTTACATAAAAAGAGATTTTGCAGCGCTCAACCTCTCTAGTGAAACTAGGAGATTTTTTTCGGCGTGTAGTCTGCTGGAGCTTGCAGAAGGTAGTGCTCAATTTCAGACACAGTGAGGAGACCTGCCTGCGCGCCAATTTTCTGAACGACGGACATGGAGTTTATCGGCGCCCAACGGAGGGCTTCATCGATAGTTTTTCCCATGGCGAGTGCTGACACTATGGTCGAAGAAAATGCATCGCCAGCCCCGGTCCTTTCATAGGGCGGTTTAGGGTCCGGGTAGGACGACATATACCACATATCACTTTCATGATACGCGTAAGCGCCTTTTACGCCGTCGGTGATGATAACCATCTTCGGTCCGAGTTCTCGGATTCCTTTGAGAAGCACTTTGATATCAAGGTCTTCACGTTTTAGAATTCGTCTTGCTTCGTCAGTATTACAGAAAAATATGTCCGTGTGAGTATAGATTCCCGCGAGCCTTTCTGTCCCAAGCTTCATCTGGTACGTTCCCGGTTGGAAGGCGAGTTGAGTTTCCGGGTGGGCATCAAGATACGGTGGAATGATGTCGTAGAGAGGAGATGCCTCTTCTCCCATTGAGGAAAGGTACATCCACCGCGGTGAGCCGACATCGGGAAGCGTGTAGGCAAAGGACTCGTGCTTGATGAGAATCGTTCGTTCATCTTCGTACCAAAGAACGTAGTGGTAATTCGTGTGTTTTCCAGCTTGAGTCGAAATGAAATTGGTAGAGACGCCGCTACTCTGAAGTGATGCGAGACATTCTTTTCCATTGTCATCGTCACCGATATTCCCGACAAGAGCGGTTTTGAGACCGAGACGTGCCCCCGCGACAGCGGCATTCGCACTATTACCCACCGCACGGACAATTTCTACGAACTCATACGGGACTTTATCGCCGAAACGCAGTGACAGCATACAGTGCTCACGATTTATGTCGCAGTTGACCGACGCATCCTTTAACCGAATGAATGCATCGGTTGTGGTGTCGCCGATTGCGATGATGTCAAAGTTTTCCATACCTAACTTGTAAGCATTATTTTTTTAATGATACGGAACCGATCGGGGAGCGTTTCTCTAAGGAATGCTTCTTGTTCCGAACCTCGGAGGGCACATGCTTCTTGCCACAGCGCGCGACCTGCAAGGAATCCTTGTGCACCCCCCCGGGCCACCTCGGTGAGTTGTTTTTGAAATATATCGAAAGATTCACCGCGAGTAAGAAGAATCCATGGCCGTTCCCCCAAAAGATTTGTTATGTCACCTATAATCGTTCCCTCGCCTGGATATTCCAGTTTAAAGACATCAGGGAAAATTCCTCTCTCGAGAAATGTCTCAAGAATCTTAAATATCATCGTTCCGCGCTCATAGGATTTTCCGGCCGGGTCGTAGGTAACGATCTCGACGAAAGAGGGGAGATCTTCCTCTTTTGCATCTGCGCACACCTTCGCCGCTGTCGCTAGTTGATGCTCGAAACTGGGAACTACTATGTTCATATAGAGAAGGAGTTTTATGCCGCTTGCACCCATAGATTTCACTTCTTGAGCTGAATGTTCAAGTGTGGTGATACGTTCACCGGACTCTCCTGTGTATCCCGATCGTTCTACCGGGAGTAAGAATGGTTTTGAACGGCTCTCGTAGGCACCGAGGCCAAGCTCGGGGTCTATGAGAATACCGCTTGTTTCACCCTCTACTGCCCGAATGATATCGCGCTTTAGCCGAGTGGCCTCCTCGTTAGATACGGTAGACGGATTCTCTGGATTAATGAGTTTTTTAAAGCTTTCTCGGTGGTCAAGCGCCAGCATAAGAAATTTCCCATGCTCGGTGAAAATCTTAGTATCCATTTGGAAAAAGTATATCATACCCGCTCTACTACTCGTGTTATACTATGCTTCATTCACCATGCTTAAAGGGGAGATTAAGAAATTTTTTTCCGGAGATGTCCTCGACGACGAGGAAACGCTTTCGCGTTACAGCCGTGACGCAAGTCTCCTCGTAGTCCGTCCGGCGTGCGTGGTATTTCCGAAAAGCGTGGACGATATCACAAAACTCGTCAGATTTGTGCGCTCCCGGAAACACAATGATCCAACAATTTCGATCACTGCCCGCTCTGGAGGCACGGACATGAGTGGCGGACCCCTGAATGAATCCATAATTCTCGATGTGAGCAAGCATCTCTCCGGTACACCAGAAATCAAGGATAACACTGCGACCGTTCTTCCTGGTACATTTTACAGAGATTTTGAAAAGGCAACGGCAAAAAAAGATATCATGCTCCCTTCATATACGGCCTCAAAGGAGATCTGTACTCTCGGTGGAATGGTGTCCAATAATTCCGGAGGAGAGAAGACCCTTCGCTACGGAAAAACCGCTGACTATGTAACAGAGCTTGATGTCGTTCTCTCCGACGGAAATGTATATACAATCCGTCCGCTCGAAGGCGCCGAGCTTCATGAAAAACTTTCGCAGAACGATTTTGAGGGCGAGCTGTATCGAAAGATGCACTCCCTTGTTACGGGGAACGCCGAGCTCATTGAAGGAGCACGGCCGAATGTAACGAAAAACTCTGCGGGTTATGCGCTCTGGGATATTTTTGACGGACACATATTCGATCTCACCAGGCTTTTCTCCGGATCCCAGGGGACCTTGGGTATCGTGACGAAGATTACGGTTCGTCTCGTTCCTATTCCGCACCACTCACGTCTTCTGGTGATTTTTCTCAAAGATCTCGCGCCGCTTTCGGATATTGTCAATAAAGTTCTCCCATTTCAACCAGAGAGTCTTGAATCCTACGATGACCATACACTCCGTCTCGCCATCCGTTTTTTTCCAGATCTTTTGAAGACGATGAAGGTTGTCAATTTACTCTCGCTCGTGGTTGCGTTTATTCCGGAATTCTTTATGGTTCTCCGCGGTGGACTCCCGAAATTGGTACTCCTTGCGGAGTTCTCGGCTCGTTCGGAGGCGGAGGTGGAAGAGAGGGTTCAGGGCGCCTCTCTCGGACTCTCTCATATCGGATTTAAAACCCGCATCATCAGATCGAAAACCGAAGCGAAGAAATACTGGACCATCAGGCGGGAGAGTTTTAATCTTCTCCGAAAGCATGTGCATGGCAAGCGCACGGCGCCTTTCATCGACGACGTCGTAGTTCGTCCAGAATACCTTCCAAAGTTTCTTCCGGAGCTTATAAAACTTCTCGAAGAATATAAACTTCTCTACACGATCGCTGGGCACGCCGGGGACGGTAACTTTCACGTTATTCCGCTCATGGACATGACGGATCCGCATAACGCAAAGATTATTCCCGAGCTCTCCGATAAGGTGTACAATCTTGTTCTCCGCTACCGTGGAAGTATCACCGCCGAGCACAATGACGGTATCATCAGAACTCCGTATCTTAAGAAAATGTTTGGGCGGGAGGTTGTACACCTTTTCCAGGAGGTGAAACGGATTTTTGATCCCGAGAATATCTTTAATCCGGGGAAAAAAGTCGGCGGAAGCCTCGAATATATCATCTCCCACCTCTCTCGGTTCCCTGGTTGAACACTAGCCTCAAGTCGGGTATACTTCTTTCCATGGTAGCAATTGAGGCGCAAAAACGCGCCATTTTTGGGAAAAAGTTGAAGAATTTGCGATTGCAAGGGAAAATCCCGGCTGTTATGTATGGCCCGAAGGAGGAAGCGGTAGCCATCCTCGTTGATCAAAAAGAATTCAAAAAGGTTTTAAGCGAAGCTGGTGAATCGTCTGTAGTGACACTGCGTCTCGGTGAGGATGAGCGCGAGGCGCTTATCTATGAGGTGGGATTAAACCCCATGACTGACGAGCCGATTCACGCCGACTTTTACATATTCGAGAAAGGCAAATTAATTCGTACGCATGTTCAGCTTGAATTCACCGGCGTTGCGCCTGGCGTACGCGAGCAGGGAGGCACGCTCGTTAAAATTATGCATGAACTTGAAGTCGAAGCTCTGCCAAAGGATTTACCTAAAGCTATTTTGGTACCGCTTGAATTACTCACGAAGATTGGAAGCCAGATTGCAGTTCGTGACCTCAAGGTTGGAGGGGGTGTCAGGGTACTTGCTCCGGAAACGGAAATCATTGCTTCGGTTGCCGCTCCACGTGAAGAAAAAGTAGAGGAGGAACCAGCGGCGATTGATCTTACAAAAATAGAGGTTGAAAAGAAAGGCAAGAAACTTGAAGAAGGGGAGGAAATAGGAACTGCGGAAGCAAAAGGAGGAGAGAAAACTGGAGAGAAGGGAGAAAAGAAAGGCGCGAAATAAAGAGGGAGGTTATGTTTCCCACGCGTGATATTCTCGACTCTGGAAAGGGGACAGCATCTCGCCTCTTCTCTTTCCATATTTTCGTATTTTTTTCCTCACTACTCATCATCCTTGTTCTCGGAGTATCTCTTCCGAGTTTTGCCCAAGTGCCCACGGGCGCTGACGTGGACGCTCGGAAAGCTGCACTCGAAGCGGACCTCTTAGCCCTCGAGAAACAAATAGAAGCCCAACGTGAGCTTCTCGGTGCAAAGCAACGTGAAGGTGTATCTCTCGAGCGCGATGTCGCGATTTTGAATGTTCAAATCAATAAAGCGAAACTCGAAATCAAAGCGAGAAATCTTGTCGTCGATCGACTTGGAGGGGAAATCAATACACGAGGGGACAAGATTGACAATCTAAACGCAAAGATTGACCGTGAGCGACAGTCACTCGCCCAACTCATTCGAAAGACACGCCAACTCGAATCTGCGTCCCTCGTTGAAATCGTTCTCGCAAATAAAGATCTTTCAGATCTCTTGGTTGATCTCGATTCGTTCGAGTTCATTCAAGCCGCGATGCAGGAATCATTTGTGGAACTCCGTGACATCCGTACGGCAACAGAAGAGGAAAAGAAAGTACTTGAAGAAAAAAGGCTTGATGAAGTCGAACTCCGGACAATCCAAGAACTCGAAAAGAAAAAAATTGAGCAGCGTGAAGCAGAAAAAAAGCAAATCCTTAAAGTAACCAAAGGACAAGAGACGCTCTACCAACAGGTTCTCAAGAATCAGGAAAAAACTGCAGCACAAATTCGAACCGAACTCTTCACACTCCGCGGTTCAGCCGCCATTCCATTCGGAACCGCACTTGATTACGCGAATATAGTATCAAAACAAACAGGTGTTCGCGCCGCATTTATTCTCGGCGTCATTGCTGAAGAATCGAACTTGGGGGCGAATGTTGGAACTGGCAACTGGCGCATAGATATGAAAAATCCGCGCGATACTGTTCCATTTCAGCAAATTACTGCCCGCCTCGGGCTCAATCCCGACAAGATGCCGGTCTCAAAAAAGCCCTGGTACGGGTGGGGAGGCGCAATGGGTCCAGCTCAATTCATTCCCTCGACATGGGTTATCTACGAAGAAGAAATTGGTAAACTGACGGGACATAACCCCCCGAACCCATGGGACCCCACTGATGCATTTATGGCGGCGGGGGTACTCCTCCGTGATGGAGGGGCGGCGCAAGGTACACCCGCGGCGGAGCGCAGAGCGGCACTGTGCTACTTTGCCGGATGCAGGAATGCGAGCAAGGCATCCTATGCGTTCTATGGCGATGAAGTGATGGAACTCGCGGCGAAGTATCAGCACCAGATAGACATCTTGCAGGGGAGGTAAGAATCTGATAGATTCCGTTTATTCTATTAAGAAATATGAAAAAGGATATTCACCCAAAAGATTACCGGCAGGTTATATTCCTCGATAATGCGAGCAAGGCGCGTTTTTTGATCTACTCCACCGTCGCGACCAAGGAAACGGGAAAATGGGAGGACGGCAAAGAGTACCCCCTCATACGCGTTGAGGTTTCAAGCGCGTCGCACCCCGTGTATACCGGGCAAGATCTGGTGGTTGACACGGCAGGCAGGGTGCAAAAGTTTAAATCGCGGCAGTCAAAAGCGTCCCCTAAGCTTGCTATCGGAAAGAGCGTAAAAAAAGCGGCGAAGGCCGAGCGTCGCGCGAGCGCCGCATCGAAATCCGGAAAACAATCGAAATAAGAAAAATCGATCCCCGGAGAAATTAGAGAGGTTTTCCTCTCGGCGAGTTATGGCGTATGGACATCGCGGACTATAAAAAGAACCCAAAGACTGCATATCTTGCAGGTCGTTTCGAAGCGTTTACCAAAAAACTTATAGAGACGGAAGAGCTTGTGCATGAGGGGGGCGAACTTGGAAAAATCGCTCTGGAAGAGCTCTCTCGATTGGAGAGCGAGCGAGCGGTGACTCTCAAAGAGATGGAAACCATCCTCGCCAAAGGTCTTAGCGTGAAAGATGAACCGCGCGATCTTATTCTCGAAATGCGTGCGGGTGCTGGTGGTGCCGAAGCGAGTCTATTTGCGGCGACACTTGCGGATATGTATCGGAGGTATGCGGAGTCTCAGAAATGGAGCTTCACCGTCCTCGATGAATCAAAAAGCGAGCTGGGTGGGTATAAAGAGGCGACTTTTGAAATTTCCGGTCGCGGGGCATATGCCGCACTTCGAAACGAAGCTGGAGTTCATCGCATTCAGCGTGTTCCCGCGACGGAGAAAATGGGGAGAATTCATACCTCTACGGCGACAGTTGCCGTGCTTCCGGTTCGGGAAGCACTCGACATGAAAATTCCGGAGAGCGAGATAGAAATGGAATTTTCGCGTTCAGGGGGAGCGGGTGGACAAAACGTAAATAAAGTTGAGACTGCGGTGCGCATAATCCATAAACCAAGCGGCATAGCCGTGCGTTGCACAAGTGAGCGCAGTCAGTTGAAAAATAGGCAAAAGGCGCTTGAAATACTTAAAGCGAAACTGCGTGTACTTCGCGAGGAGGCTGAGCATGGCGCGGAGTCTCGGGAGCGGCGCGAGCAGGTGGGGCGCGGTGATCGATCGGAGAAGATACGAACCTATAATGAGATCCAAGACCGGGTAACCGACCACCGCTTGAAGAAATCTTGGCACAACATTGAATCTATATTCCAAGGCAATATCGGCCCAATTCTCGAAGAATTTCGCACAGAGAAGGCGTAACGCTTCCTGGGTTCTCGGGTTTGCGATATAACCCTTCGATGTGTTAGAATCCGCGCCATGGAAGAGATAAAAATAGGGGAGTCCGGCGGAGCTGGAATACTTGAGGCGATGTTTACCGCAGGCGCCCACTATGGCCACACCCGTTCACGCAGACATCCGTCGGTCGCGGCTTTTATCTTTGGAAAGAAAAACGCGAGCGAGATCATTAATCTTGAAGGGACTAGGGTCTCGCTTGAGCGTGCAGAAGAGTTCCTCGAAGAACTTGGGAAGGCAAGGAAGCAGCTACTTATGGTTGGAAATAAACCGGAGGCACGCATGGTACTTCGAAAAGAAGCGGAGCGACTGGGTGTGCCGTACGTCTCGGCACGTTGGATAGGCGGGACGATTACAAACTTCGAGGAAATCAAGAAGCGCCTCGCCAAGCTTGAGGACCTTCGCGCAAAGCGTTCGAGCGGAGATCTCGACGTATATACCAAGCGTGAGCGTGGGGTGATCGACAAAGAAATCGGTGATCTTGAGCGGAAATTCTCCGGTCTTCTTACTTTGAAAGGTCTGCCGGGAGCCCTCATCGTCGTTGATTCTCGAGCAGAGGAGATTGCTGTGCTTGAGGCGCGAGCGCGGAAAATTCCTGTCGTTTCAATTTCAAGTTCCAATTGTGATATTTCAAAAATTGATTACCCTATAGTCGCGAATGACTCATCGAGCTCGAGCATTACTTTTTTTATCGGACGTCTCGCGGATGCATATAAGAGGGGAAAGGGTAAGGTGGAGAGCACTAGAGACTCCGAGGATTCTCTCGAAGCATGATTACTAGAGAAGAGGTCAAGGAACTCCGGGACAGAACCGGAATTTCGATTATGCAATGCCGAGAAGCTCTCGAGATGGCGAAGGGAAATATGTCCAAAGCGCTTGAGTACTTGAAAGAAAAGGGAGCCGCAATCAAGGAAAAGAAAGGAACACGGATGCTCGGAGCCGGAGCCGTCGAAGCCTACGTCCACACCAATCGTCGTATCGGTGCTATGGTGATTCTCTACTCCGAGACTGACTTCGTCGCAGCGAACCCGGAGTTCGTGAAGCTCGCCCGCGATATTGCCATGCAAGTTGCCGCTACCGGGACTACGGACACAGAGTCTCTCCTCAAAGAGCCGTTTATCAAGGATCCTCGGGGGAGTGTAGGGACGCTTGTTCAAGATGCGATCCAGAAATTTGGCGAGCGAATCGAGATTGGGAAAGTGGTATACTTTTCAAGTAAGGAATAATAAGGAAAGAAAATGAGTTATCTTTTCTATGTATTACTTTTCTTTGTGTCGCTTCTCGGGATGCTTGTCATCCTTATTCGAAGTGCGGGGCGGGAGAGATTTAAAGCGGAGCATGTCTATACAGATACAGAGAGAGAAATCACCGCTACTGGTGTTCTAGTAGGGGCGGTCGTATCCGGTCTGACATACGCGGCGCAAGTAAGTGTTCGGTTCGCGGCTCCTCACCTGGGCCGAACCACAGGTATGGCGCTTCAATATCTTTCTCGTGTCCGGGCGTATGCGGGAGAGAGAATTGACCGCGCTATCGCTTTTGTGAGGGGGCGTACGCAGGTGAAGCAAGAAGGAGCAGTATCGCTTTTTCTTAAACACCTCGCTGAACACAAAGAAAAAAACGGGTGAATCTATAACGATTAATCTCTGCCGCCCTAGCTCAGTGGTATGACAGTGATGTTCTATTTATCCACACCACTTGTAGGCCAACATGTGGTATACTTCACAAATGGATATCTGTGTGGAGTGCAAAAAGCCAAGGAAAAGATATACCAACAAGTACTGTTCTAATCGATGTCAGGTAGATCACCAATATAAACAGTACATTTCTGCTTGGCAGAAAGGACAGAAAGATGGGAACAGAGGGATTAATGCAAAAAATATATCGAGATATTTGCTTAGATTTCTGTTAGAGAAGTGTGGAGAAAAATGCTCCCATTGTGGTTGGAATCAAAAAAATCCACACACCAATAGAGCACCCATAGAAATTGATCACATTGACGGAGACGCTAATAATAACCTAGAGAACAACCTAAGATTATTGTGTCCCAATTGTCACGCGCTCACACCAAGTTTTAGAAATCTGAATAAAGGTAAAGGAAGGAGCTGGAGAAACAGTTACTTGAAAAAGAGACAGGTGTTGCAGATTCCTTCTTAGGCTGTATTCTTGGTGAAGATGTGTGGAGTCGCCGGAGTAGCTCAACGGTAGAGCAATGCTTTTGTAAAGCATAGGTTGGAGGTTCAAGTCCTCTCTCCGGCTCCAGAATTAGACTTTCCGATTTTTGAACGACGAATTAATAGGTGACACAAAGTGTCACCTATTAATTTTATGGTGGAAAATCAAAGCCACTCGTTTTGGATTTGTTGGTATTGACTCTGATAATAAAATATGATTTAATATGTGTAACCCTAGCAGGGGTTTTTATTATGTCAAAGCAATCCGAATTTATGGAAAATCAAGGCAATAAAACAATTGCGGTTGTCGGCCTTGGATATGTAGGGATTCCTTTAGCTTTATTGGCTGAAAGAAAGAGCTATAAGGTTATTGGTATAGATATAAACTTAGAAAAAGTGGAGTTTTTGAACAGACGTATTGCTCCTTTTTCAGACGAAGAAATAACGAAACAGCTGGAAAATTCGTCTTTGGAGGCAACGACTGATTTCAACAAAATAAAAGACGCTTCGGTTATCATTATCTGCGTTCCGACACCGGTTTACGAAAATCATATGCCGAATTTAGAGCCGGTTGAAAATGCATGCAAAAATATTGCTAAATTTTTGCAGAAAGGACAACTTGTGATTTTAGAATCCACAGTAAATCCTGGAGTTTCCGAAAATGTTGTAATACCTATACTTGAAAAAGGATCCGGTTTAAAGGCTGGCGAAGACTTTTATGTTGCGCATTGCCCTGAACGGGTAAACCCCGGAGATAAAAACTGGACTGTAGAAAATATTCCTAGAGTTGTTGGGGGGCTTGAAGAAAAGAGCTTAGAAATGGCTTATAGGTTTTATAGCTCAGTAATTTCTGGGCAGATCAAAAAAATGGGCTCTCTTAAAGAAGCCGAAGCGGTAAAGGTTGTTGAAAACACCTTCCGTGACATTAATATCGCTTTCGTGAATGAACTGGCGATGTCATTTTCAAAACTCGGCATTGATGTCGTTAATGTAATCAATGGGGCGGCTACAAAGCCATTCGCCTTTATGGCCCATTACCCCGGAGTTGGCGTTGGTGGCCATTGTATCCCTATCGACCCATATTATTTAATTGATTACGCAAAACAAAACGGTTTTGAGCACGATTTTTTGAAACTAGCCAGAAAAATTAACAGCAATATGCCCAAGTTTACCGCAGAAAGAGTAGCCAATGCTTTGAATGAAATGAAGATGGCAATCAATGGAGCTAAAGTTGCGGTGCTCGGCTTGGCTTACAAACCAAATATAGATGATTGCCGTGAAAGCCCAGCGTTTGATTTGATAAAAGCATTAGAAAAATACGGCGCAAATGTGGTTTCTTATGACCTGTTTGTGTTGAACAAATCAACTGCCAAATCTCTAGATGAAGCAGTCAAAGATTCGGTGGCGGTAGTGATAGCAACTTGCCACGACCAATTCAAGAATTTAGAGCCAGAGTATCTTTTGAAAAACGGTGTTAAAGTCGTCGTGGACGGCCGTAACTGCCTCCCCAAAGAAAAATTTATTGAGGTCGGGATTGTTTATAAAGGTATAGGACGATAATCTCTTGAATCTTCGAATAGAAAAACAGGTTCTACATCGATTTGTAGAATTTTTTGTAGCATTCGCGCTACTCACTGTTTTATTTGGTAAGATTTTTATTAGCTTAAAAGGAGATGAACTTAATCTTTTAATATTTTATGGAATCTCCGTAACTCTCGCACTCTGGCTAGTATTTTTCTTTGCATTTGTTATTTATGAAGATCCATACAGTGCTTCTAAAATTAAGCTGAAAGGTAAAAGGCCAAAGAATTATTTAGTAAGTTGTATGGTTGCAGTTCGCAATGAAGAAAAAAATATATCTCGCTGTATGGATTCAATGCTCGTACAATCCTATGAGAATAAGGAAATTATTGTAGTCAACGATGCAAGCACAGATAATACTCTAAGGATTCTTAGAGAGTACGAAAAAGATGGGCGCATAATTTTAATCAACCTTAAAGATAATCTCGGCAAAAAAAAAGCACTGGGACAGGCAATGGTGGTAGCCAAAGGAGATATATTTGCCTTTACTGATAGTGATTCTGTATGGGCTTCGGATGCTATAAAAAGGATTGTAACGATATTTCAGGCCAATGAAGATATTGGGGCTATAAGTGGCCACAGTAGAGCTTTAAATGGCGACTACAATTTAATGACCAAAACTCAGGATTCCTGGTATGAAGGGCAATATTCTGTACGCAAGGCATTTGAGAGTATCTGGGGCGTGGTGACTTGTGTTTCTGGTCCGCTTGCCGTTTTTCGCAGGGAGGCTATCTATAATTACATACCTGCTTGGGAAAACGACACATTCTTGGGCCAAGAATTTAAATTTGCTACAGATAGAACTTTAACTGGCTTTGTTTTGGGCAGTAAAACCATTGGCAAAAAACTAAAAGAGAAGTATAAAAACTCTCCTTTTGTAAAGAATATTGATTATCCAGAGAAAGACTGGAAAATCGTCTATTGTAAATCTGCTCGCTCGTGGACTATTGTGCCTGATAATTTCCAGAAAGTTATTACACAGCAAGTCAGGTGGAAAAAGAGTTTTATTAGAAACATATTTTTTACAGGATTATTCTACTGGAAGAAACCCCTACTCCCAGCTTTGATGTATTATCTTCATATTCTATTTGTTATAGCTGGGCCATTTATAGTTTTTAGACACCTATTTTATCTCCCCATAAAGGGTAATTTTTGGACAGCTTTGCTTTATCTCATGGGCATAGTATTTATTGGTTTTATGTTTGGGTTGGCCTACAAGCTGGAAAATAAAAATTGCCACAAGTGGATTTATAGACCCTTGATGAGTTTACTGTCAACCCTTGTTTTATGTTGGTTAATATTTTATTCGGCAATAACAATTAAGAAAATGACATGGGTAAGGGGGTAAATAAAAAATTTAGGTTAATCGAGTATGTTTTTTTAATACTCATTGTCTTTACGTTTTTAACGGTTGCTGGTAAATATTCTTACAAAGATTTATACGAAAGCTATAAATCTTATAATGAGAGTCGTCGTCAGCAAACTATTGAAATAGAGCGCCAAGCTTATACATGTCCTCCAGGAACTACAACAATAATCGTAGTTGGGGGTAAGATATGTCGCACTGAAGTTTCTGATTCAACTTATAAAACAATATTTGATACATATCCATTCAAAAGTAATGGTAAGGAGCAAATTTATGAGTTTTTTTCCGAAGGAGACATTGAAAGTGCTAATCAAATATTAGCAAATAATATTCCCCTTGAGCGATACGGATATACAAAAGTATCTGATCCAATGTCTTGGACTGAAGACCCACTTGGAGATAGATATTGGAGATTTTTGTTTTATGGTTTCCGTCCAGTGCAACATTTATTTTTTGCTTTTGACCAAACGAATGAAAAAAAATATTTGAAAAAAGCTGAAGAAATAACTTTAAGCTTTATTGACCACGGAACGGACAAGCCTCATGCATGGGATGATTTCCACGCGGTCTCATTTCGGACAATGTATCTCATTAAAACATGGTGGATGCTAAGAGAAAACAACCTACTTACTTATGAAGTTAATGAAAAAATACTCAAAACCCTAGAAGCACACGGAGATTTTCTAGCAGACCCTAATCATTATGATAAGGGATACAATCATGGACTAAATGAAGCGGCGGCATTGTATTTGGTAGCTGTAAATTTTCCCGACTTCTCTCAAGCTCCAAAATGGTTGGAGTTATCGAAAAATCGATTAAACGATAGTCTGATAACCGTAGTTGATACGGATGGTGTATTAATCGAGAATTCGCCATATTACCATTTCTATACTCTAGAAAAATACTGGGAACTTTACAATTTTGCTCAAAAACAAAACTTTCCGATAAGTGATATTTTCAACGAACGGCTTCAAGAGATGATTTCCTATGCCACTTATATACTACAGCCAAATAAAGAAATTCCACTTTTAGGAGCTTCTCTCAAACGCAAAATATCATATTCAGGAATATATAAAGACATTTCTCAATCTTTCCCAGAATTGAAGTACGTTCTTACTAATGGCAAAGAGGGCAACAAACCAACTAAGTTAAATATTACATATCCTGAATCAGGTGAAGTAATAATGCGTTCTGGATGGGGAGTGGGGGAAGAATTTGAAAATCAAACACAAGCAATTTTTGACTTTGGACCGTATCGAACTTTGCATAGTGATTTTGATGCCCTATCGTTTAGTCTATATGCTAATGGCATAAACCTTATGCCGGATGCTGGCCTATACGCCTATGAAGAAAGCGATTATAAGAATTATTTCCATGGTACCGCTTCTCACAATACAGTAGTGGTTGATGATTTAGATCAGACGAAAGGGACGGCTGTACGAGGCGATTTTTTAGAAACCAAGGATTATGTTTCTCAATCAGCCGAACACGAATTGTACAAAGGTGTCAGTCATATGCGTAGCGGCACCCTTATCGGTAAAAGGTATTTATTAATATTAGACAAATTGACATCTAATGAAGAACATACTTATAAGCAACTTTTTCATTTATTCCCCGGAGCAAGAATTACTACGTCTGGAACTTCAGTTAAGGTATTTGCTTCTTCTAAAGATGGCGAAGAAGAAGTAATGAATATATTTCAAATGGCGCCGGACAATATCTCACTCGATACCATAATCGGACAAACTTCTCCGCCTCGTGGGTGGTGCGCAGAAGAGTACGCCAAAGCAATTCCATGTTATTCTTTGGAATACATACAAAAATTTCAAAATGTAACATACGCAACACTTATTGAAATTGGGAAGCACGATACACGCTTACTGTATTCTTACGATGGGAAATCTATAATTATTAATGACTCGTCGCAGGTAATTAATATTGATGTTACTGACATCGAGGGATCCTACGGAAGGGTTGCTATATCAAATAATTCTCCTGTTGAGATTGAAAAATCTTCGCTAAATATTCTAAAACCGGAGAACTGGGAAGTTACAGAAAAAACAAAAAAATATGGTCAATTAATATTTGAGTCTGACTCAATAAGTTTTAGTACTAATACTAGTGGCAATCCTTTTTATGCCAATATTCCAGTACAGATTGATCTAAGTAATAAAAATCTTTTAATAAAGATGAGAGTTGTAAATCGTTATGATGTAAATAAGTTGGATATTCTGCTATCTACAAATAACTGGGAAGGATATATCAGAAGTAACCTCAAAGATTCTTACCGCAAGGAATATGATGGTGAATGGTTAACGATTAGTCTCGGTAAGGGGCTACAGCGAGAAACTGGTGGGCAATGGAGACAATATGGCACTGGGTTTGATTGGTCCAATATTAATGCGATAAGAATCGTATTGGGGACAGAAATACAGAAGACCGCCACATTGCAGTTGGCAGATATTGCCTTAATCCCATCGCAAAAAGAAGGTGAAGTCATTATTGTTTTTGATGATGGTTTTGAATCAATTCTCCCCGCAGTGACCTTAATGAACGACTATGGATTTAAGGGAAATATTGCCGTCATAGCTGATAAAGTTACTGGCAACGAAAGAGGCTATCTTTCATTAAAACAGTTAAAACAAATCAAAGAAGAGCTTGGATGGGATTTAATAAATCATTCAGGACATCACGTAAGTGCACTCGAAGCTTATGTTAAATATAATGATATAGATGGCTTTACAGAAGATTTGCTAGCCGGAGCAAAATTTCTTATAGATAACGACTTAAACACTACTCCTAATTGGTATATTTATCCTCATGGTGCGACTAATAAGGCGATTAAGGATATTGTCGGGAAATATTATGCTTTTGCCAGAACAACTATAAATCAGCCGGAAGCATACCCATTTGGTGATCCTCTTGGAGTAAAAACAATTTCTGCTGATGGTATGGAATCGTCTGGAACAAAAGTATTTGTTCCAGTTTCAGAATTGGAAAGTGCTATTATCGATGCTAAAACTTACAAATTACCACTATTTATTACCTTCCATAGAATTAGTTCTTTGCCTGGCGATAAGCCAGGATATGAATTGGGCGAATTTAAAAAATTAATTGACTTTATCAAAAAAGAAAATTTAAAAGTAAAAACACTTCGTGAATTCGATAGCGATAATGGTATTGAACAAAAATCGTTGATATTCATCGAAAATCAACCGCCACAGTTAAGTGTCGAAATATATATAAAATCTGTTTCCATATTTGCTAGAATACAAAATATCATCATCAATAAATGGTTATTCTTTAGAACCATTGGGGATAAGGTCACCCAAGGTTTAAATTTTTTATGAAACTAATTATTATTTTCTTTTTATCTTTTATATTTATTGTGTTTTTATATTCACATCCTAAGATTTTAATGCCAACACACTCAACATCAATCAAAGAAAAGAATCCAATCCTAGTTTCCCCAAGACCTAGCAATACCCCCGTTGTCACAGATGGGATTAAAATACTCTACCCAACGAAAGAAAATGGACGAGTCTGGTATGCAGGGTGGTCAGATAGAGACGCGATAACCTTAAAAAGCGGAAAAAGCGACCCTTCTGACTTAGAATTTATTGCCCGAGGTAATGGAACGGTTTCTATTGGTGGTGAAGGCATAGCCCACCTTCAAGGGGCTTCTCCAAGAATGTATGTTCTTGATCCTGCAAAAAATAAAAAATGGAACAATGTCGAGGTTACGATATATGGAAAACGTATATCAGAAGCTGGTTTCGAGAGCTCGCAAGGCATAGTAATTGGAGCTAGAAGCGAGCATCAGGATGCAACGAAAGAAACCTCCTGCCTCGGGTGGACATATTATGGAAGATTACTTTATGATGGGCGTGCAGTTTTTCAGAAAGAAATAATTCATGAGGGAGCATATAGTATAAATAAACCAGAGGAGAATAATAAAGCGATTTGGGACACTACTGACGGTTCATTGCCGCGGAATAAATGGATCGGGGTAAAGTTTATAGTAAAAACAAATCTCGATAGAAAATCAGTAAAGTTAGAGCTTTACCGTGATTTAACGGACGGCTATAAGGGAGGAAATTGGGAAAAAGTCGCAGAATATACTGATAGCGGTGATTGGTTTCAAACTGATACTGACGCAGACGTGATGGCGGTGTGCGGTTACCCAGCAAGTAAAATACTTTTAGACTCCGGTACTTCTGTTTTTATAAGAAATGATAAGGTTAAAGATGTGGAATATAAATTATTCAGTATTAGGGAAATAGAGTAATTACAAATTGAGTCCAAAGCAAGCAGTGGTGAGGAGGCTTTCATTAGTTAGGAATTTTTGATAAAGTAGATTCTAACACAGTCATAAAGATACTTGTGATAAATCTAATAACATTCATATGGTTAATGTAGGAACACAGGCACCAGATTTTGAACTCGAGGGAGTGAAGGATGGCACATTCGCGAAGTATGCCCTTAAAAATTTCAAGGGGAAGTGGCTTGTGATATTTTTCTATCCACTCGACTTTACTTTTGTCTGCCCGACGGAAATCAGAGAATTTTCGAAACATACATCTGACTTTAAAAAGGCAAAAGCTGAAATAGTGGGAGTCTCTGTCGATTCCGTGCATTCGCACAAGGCATGGATTGAGCACTCGCTGGGAAAGATTCATTTCCCACTCCTTTCTGATTTTCATAAAACTATGTCTACGGACTATGGAGTTCTAATTCCCGAAGAGGGTGTATCACTACGTGGGACTTTCATTGTTGACCCAAAGGGAATAATTCGACACATTACTATATCGGATAATGATGTTGGGCGAAGTGTTTCAGAAACGCTTCGGGTTGTGAAGGCATTACAGACAGGCCGCCTTTGCCCTGTTGAATGGAAACCTGGCGAGAAAACTCTTTCATAATTTTTACATCGATTCACAAAAAAGCTCTTTACCAAGGGCTTTTTTGAATGTATAGTTGAGCTACTTATGCATATTGAGAAAATCCAGCGGAATGGTCACCTTCATCCACTCACCCTAATTATTAGGGACTTGCTCGAAATATTTATTTCCCTTGGTTTTTCTATAGCCGAGAGTCCGGAACTTGAAAGCGAGCATTATAATTTTGATGTATTAAATATTCCCAAAAATCATCCAGCTCGCGATATGCAAGATACTTTTTGGATTAAGGGGAGGAAAGACACCGTTCTTCGTACCCATGTATCAAATACACAAGTTCGTTACATGGAGAATAATAAACCGCCACTGCGAATTGTCTATTTCGGAAAAGTGTTCCGCAGTGAAGCAACCGACGCTACGCACGAAGCGCAATTTCGTCAATTTGAGGCGCTTGCCGTGGGGGAAGATATCACACTCGGTAATTTGAAATGGACACTTGAGCTTTTTCTAAAAAAACTTTTTGGCGAAAATGCTGAAATCAGGATTCGCCCTGGATATTTTCCATTTGTTGAACCAGGTCTCGAAGCGGATGTCGCGTGTTTTAAATGCGCTGGGAGAGGTTGCGGGCTCTGCAAGCACACTGGTTGGATTGAAGTATTGGGGGCAGGTATGGTGCACCCGAAAGTACTTGAAGCGGGAGGTATTGATAGCACGAAGTGGCGGGGGTTTGCATTTGGAGCCGGGTGGGAACGCATAGCAATGCTCAAATACGGCATTGATGACATCCGACTTTTTTCTTCGGGTGACTTGCGGCTCGTGAATCAATTTTAACAAAATGGAGATACGTTTCTCTTATTCAGTATTAGCGTCACTTTTCGATGGAGCACTTCCGTCCGTTAAAGAACTTGAGCACCTTCTAACGCTACATTCATTTGAAGTTACATCAGTTTTAGAAGATAAGAATGATTCATATATCACAATCGATATTCTTCCAAATCGAGCTCATGACTGCCTAGGATATTATTTTTTGGCAAAGGAAATATCTGTACTCACTGGGATTACATTAAAACCGCTTCCGTTTGAAAAAAAAGAAAGTAGCGCAGGTGTAGAGGTTACATTTCCATCGGTTACAGTGTCCACACCTCTGTGCAGGCGGTATATCAGTCGAAGAATAAATTCAGTGAGTGTAGGAGAAAGTCCAGCATGGCTCCGCGACGCGCTTCTGACAATGGGGCAGAAATCAATCAATAACATAGTCGATGCGACGAATTACGTGATGTGGATTACGAATCAGCCTCTACACGCCTTTGACGCCGCGAAAGTCGTCGATTCTGCGATAACCATTCGTTTTGCAAAAAAAGGTGAGAGTATACTAACGCTGGACGGGAAAAGAATTGAACTTGATACGACCACGCTTACTATAGCTGATCCAGATGGCCCTCTCGCTATAGCAGGAGTCAAAGGTGGAGTACGGGCCGAAATTACTAGAGAGACCTCGGATATCATTCTTGAGTCCGCAAATTTCGACTCTGTATCAGTGAGAAAGGCTTCGCAGAAGATTGGCATACGAACCGAATCATCCAAGCGTTTTGAGCACGAAATATCACCAGAACTTGCGGCACTCGGAATGGATTTTGTTACAGACCTTATTCTCAAAGTCGGAGGATCAGGTGAGACGCGCATAAGTGATGTGGTAGATGTTTACGCGAATAAGGATGAATCACGTAGCATTATACTCTCTCCAGAGAGAGTAAATCGCATCTTGGGTACTGAATTTTCCGACAAAGATATTACGGAAATTCTCGACCGACTCGATTTTAAGGTTGACAGAGAGGGGGAATCGTATCAGGTTCAAATCCCTAGTGAACGGATCGATATTCAAATCGAGGCAGACCTCATTGAGGAAGTGGGGCGAGTATGGGGCTATGACAAAATAAAGGGCACTCCTCTTTCTCTATGGGGAATGGAGCCAAATCTGGGAAAAAACTATTTTTACCGCGCAAAAATAGAAGATATTTTGGTTAATAGTGGTTTTTCGCAAATTGAGATGTATTCACTGGTGCCGAAAGGTGACATAGAAATTGAGAATCCACTAGCGGAAGATAAAAATTTTTTACGGAACAATCTGAAAGATGGGGTATTGCTTGCACTCCGGCATAATGCGCAGTATGGCGACCTCTTAGGAGTTCCGCGGGTGAAGGTTTTTGAAATCGGGACAATATTTAAGAAAAGTGCCGAGAGGGTTTCGTTTGCGCTGGGAATACGAAACACGAAACTCTATAGGGGCAAAGAAAAAGAATCCGTAGAACTCAAAAATATACTCAATTTCCTTGCGGAAAAATTAGGCATCCCTGAAGAAAAATTGGCGTCCTATACTGAAGTGCTTGAGTCGGAAGAGGGTGTAATCGCGGAAATTGGTTTCGAAGAACTTATTGCTTCTCTTCCTAACCCCTCTTCATATAAGGACGTTCTTCGGGTGGAGAGTCCTACGCACCGTTTTGTATCTCTTTCTCCATTCCCGTTTATTTCTCGGGATATTGCTCTCTTCGTACCCGAAGGAACGGAAAAGGAACTCATCGAAAAAAGTATTGTTGAGGAGGGCGGTTTTCTTCTTGTTCGGCAAACATTATTCGATGTTTTTGAAAAAGAAGGAAAGATGTCATACGCCTATCGACTGGCTTTTCAAGCAACAGACCGCACACTCACTGATACGGAGATAAACAATATCATGAAACGCGTAACGGCGCGGCTTGAAGGTAACCCTGGTTGGCAGGTGAGGTAAAAGTCGCCAACATTGTTTTTGAGAAACACTCGACCCGCTCCGGCGGCGGGTCTCATTCGTCCTCACGCGTCGTCTCGCAATTTGCGAGTCCAAGCACGCCGTGTTCCGGATGTTCTCAAAAACAATGTATGGCTCGAAGGTTGGAAATAACTCACGAATGTTCCAAAAAATGACGCCAGATTCGTCTACTTGCGGAAACGCAGTCTCGTCCTCGGCATCTTTTTTGACCAAGTAAGGGGGGCTTTTCCACACCCAAATACCACTAGATTTATGACTATGGAAATGCTATACTGACTCTGCAAATATGGCTCAAAACAAAAAGATTTCACGTAAATACAGGGCAGAGGATATACAGGTTTTGGAAGGGCTTGAACCGGTCAGAAAAAGACCGGGAATGTATATCGGCTCTACGGGCGTAGACGGTCTTCACCACCTACTTATTGAGATTTTTGACAATTCCCGTGACGAGGCAATGGGAGGGTTTTGTTCCGAGGTCGAAGTAGCACTTCTACCCGGCGATGTAGTTCGAGTAGCGGACGACGGCGCTGGTATTCCTATTGATGTTCATAAGAAAACCGGTGTCTCTGCGCTTGAGACCGTAATGACAAAGCTTCACGCTGGAGGAAAATTCGGCGGAGACGGTTACAAGATTTCCGGAGGGCTCCATGGCGTCGGTGCTTCAGTGGTGAATGCTCTTTCGGAATGGCTCCGGGCGGATGTACACCGTGATGGTGGGCAATTCGTTCAGGTTTACGAACGGGGTGCGCCGAAGCATAAAGTAAAGAAGATCGGCCCATCGAAAGAGACGGGCACTATCATCACATTTAAACCCGACCACACGATATTTTCGGAGACGGTATATGATTATCCGAGAATACTTCAGCGCATGCGTGAGCAGGCATACCTCGTTAAAGGTTTCAAAATTCGGGTCATCGATTTGCGAAAATATGAAGGAAAGCTGGCGAACGAAGACGCTTTCTTCCTCGATGAACTTGATCTCGAAGTACCATCACAAACATATTACTTTGAAGGAGGGCTTCACTCTCTCGTCACATTTTACAACCGGGATGAAAAGCCCATTCACAAGCACATTTTTTATATTGAGAAAACTTCTGAAGATGTCGCAGTCGAGATTGCACTCCAGTATGTCGATGATATTTCATCGCGTGAAGTAAGTTTTGCCAATAACACCGCGACACCCGAGGGCGGGATGCACATGACAGGTTTCCGGACGGCGCTCACAAGAGTGCTGAACGATTTCGCAAAAAAAAGCGGAGGAGGGAAAAACGGCGATGACAGTTTCACCGGAGATGATGTGCGCGAAGGTATTACCTATGTGGTGTCGGTTAAACTTCAAAACCCACAGTTCGAAGGTCAAACCAAGGCGAAGTTAGGAAATGTGGAAGCGCGAAGCGCAGTTGATACCGTATTTGCGGAGAGTTTTTCCTCATTCCTTGAAGAACATCCGGACGATGCACACGCAATTATCGGAAAGATTGCGCTTGCGATGAGGGCGCGTAAAGCCGCGAAAGCCGCGAAAGACTCTGTACTCAGGAAGGGCGCGCTTGAAGGAATGACACTCCCAGGGAAGCTTGCTGATTGCCAGTCGAGGGACCCGGGGGAGTCGGAGCTTTTTATTGTTGAGGGAGACAGTGCGGGTGGCTCGTCAAAACAAGCGCGGGACAGGAAAATACAAGCTATTCTCCCGATTCGAGGAAAAATCTTAAATGTCGAAAGAGCGCGCATTGACAAAATGCTCGGGTCAAACGAAATTAAATCCGTCGTAATCGCGCTTGGCACGGCAATCAGCGATACATTCGATATTTCCAAGCTCCGATACCACAAAATAATTATCGCGAGTGACGCTGACGTTGACGGTTCGCACATTAAAACATTACTTCTGACCCTATTCTACCGCTACTTCCGTCCACTCATTGAAGCGGGAAATATTTACGTGGCAACGCCGCCGCTCTACAAAATCAAGAAAGGCAGGGAAGTGCGTTACGTGCATTCAGATGCGGAAAAGAAAAGTTTTGTGGGAGACATAGACATAGAGATTGAAACCGAAGCGGCAAGTGAGGAAAGTGCCCCTGAAGTTGGAGAAGTGAAAAAAGAGGAGGGCGAGAGCGTCGGGAAAAAACAGCCGAAGATTTCCATCCAACGATACAAAGGACTCGGCGAAATGAACCCTGATGAACTCTGGGAAACCACCATGAATCCCGCGACGCGCGTTATAAAGAAAGTTACAATCAAATCAGCAGAAGAAGCAGACAAAACATTCAGTACCTTGATGGGGAGTGAAGTTGCACCCCGAAAGGCATTTATCCAAAATAATGCCTCTCTTGCAACGCTCGATATTTAATATCTTAAAATGAGGTACGCGCCGCTAGGATTGGGACTTATTGGGCTCTTGGTAACTATGGCGATTGCCGTATATCTCTTGGAATTAAATTTGTCGTCTTTTACGGGTGCTCGATCTGAGAGCGGGACTGATGTAAAATACGGGAATGTTATAGAAGAAGTAGATATGCTGAAACAGGAAATTGAACGCACGCACGGAATTGAGTAAAATAACATGCAAAATACATACACGCTAGGAATAGTGGCAATCGTAATCTTAACGTTAGTGATTATAGGCGTACAGTACATGTCAAAAGATAACGAATCGGGAGAAGGGATTCAGACCATCGTCATATTGAAAACAAATATGGGTGATGTCACTCTAGAACTTTTTCCGGCTGATGCACCGAAGACGGTAGAAAACTTTATCACGCTCTCACAGAGGGGATTTTATGACGGGACAAAATTCCACCGTGTTATCAAGGATTTCATGATTCAAGGCGGGGATCCGAACTCAAAAGACGATGATTGGTCTAATGACGGCACCGGAGGCCCGGGTTATATGTTCCCGGACGAGATTAACGAGCATAAGGTTCTCTACGGCGCACTTGCTATGGCAAATGCCGGGCCGAATACGAACGGGAGCCAGTTTTTCATCGTAACTAGAGAGTCGGCGCCTTGGCTTGATGGCCTCCACACGGTTTTCGGCCGCGTAATCGAAGGAATGGACACGGTTACCAAGATTGAAAATCTCCCGACGACTGGGAATCCCACCAACCATCCAACCGAGGACGCCGTGATTGAAAGTGTTGTAATCCGGACGGAGTAATCAGACTCTCTTTTCCTCTACTTCTTTTCCGAGAGATTCGATGAGCGCTCTTAAAGAGAAGGACTCTGACTTTTTGCCGCTTCTCGATTCTACGGTCACTGTGCCATTTTTTTCCTCGCGTTCACCAAGAACGAGGAAATAAGGAACTTTCTCGAGTTTTGCATTCCTGATTTTTTTGCCGAGTGTTTCATCCGTGACATCGATTTCCGACCGGATACCGGCGTCTTTGAGCTTTTTATGCACCTCCTTGGCATAGGTACTTTGTAGAGCTCCGACTGAGAGCACTTTTACCTGGACAGGCGAGAGCCAAAGCGGAAATGCTCCGCCAAAGTGCTCGATTAGGACTGCAAGGTAGCGCTCGATTGAGCCCATAATGGCAGCGTGTATCATCACAATTCTCTCTGGTTTACCTTCTTCATTCACGCATGAGAGGTCGAAGCGCTCGGGAAGGTTCATGTCAAGCTGAATTGTCGCGACTTGCCATTCCCGCCCGAGAGAGTCCGTTGACATGAAATCAATCTTCGGGCCGTAAAAACTTGCTTCACCCAATCCTTCAGTCGCTTGTACTTTGTGCTCTTTCACAATCTCACGGAGTTTTCCTTCCGCGTCATTCCATGTTTCTCTACTTCCGAGGTATTCCTCCGGAGATTTCGGATCGTGGAGCGAGAGGCGGATCGAGAGAGGGAATCCTGAAGCTTTGTTGAAAGATTCCACAATGTCCCAAACGTTTTCTATTTCATTCTTTATGTCATTACTCCGACAAAATACATGTGCATCGTCTTGCGTAAATGCCCGCACTCGCGCGAGACCAGAAAGCTCACCACTCTGCTCATCTCGATAGACTTTCGTCGTCGATGCGTAGCGCACCGGCAGTTCGCGATAGCTCCACTGTTTTCTTGCGTAGATTTGTATATGGTGCGGGCAATTCATCGGTTTCAACGCCAACACATGTTTTTCCCGAGTTGTTATCGTGAAGAGTTGGTCTTTGAATTTGTCCCAGTGACCACTTTTCTCGTAGAGCTCCTTTCGCGTTAAGTGAGGAATGTCAACGCGCTCATAGCCAGATTTTTTCCGGAGTTCCCAGACGAAGTCATCGAGGGTATTTCGAAGGATTGTGCCCTTGGGGGTAAAGAGCGGAAGCCCGCCGCCAACGAGCGGCGAGAAAAAAAAGAGATCGAGTTCTTTCCCGAGTTTTCGGTGATCACGCTCCTTAGCGGATTCCAATTGTAGAAGATGGGCGTTTAATTCTTCGGCGCTTGGAAAGACGGTTCCATAGATTCGCGTCAGCATCGTATTTTTCTCGTTTCCACGCCAATATGCCCCTGCTACGGAGAGAAGTTTGAAATGCGTGAGAGTGTGCTCTGGATCTTCTACATGCCCGCCTCTACAGAGATCGCTGTATTCGCCGGATTGATAGATGGTGAGCTCCGCGCTATCTTTTGAGAATTCTTCTATCAATTCTCGCTTATAGGGATTATCGGGAAAAAGTGCGAGTGCTTCTTCTTTCGTGACTGTCTTTTTTACAAATCCTTTCCACGTCGAGAGAAGCTCGCGCATTTTTTTCTCGATTTTTGGAAGGTCGGCGTCGGAAATGGGCTGAGAAAACTCAAAATCGTAGTAGAAACCGTTTTTAATGGGGGGTCCGATAGCGCGCCGAGTGTCGGGCCAGAGATCGAGAACTGCCGCGGCAAGGAGATGTGCGGCGCTGTGGTGGAGGTCGTCCTTAGTTTGGGGCATACGCTCCACTATATCAGCCCTCGGGCGTAGATTCTACGGGCGAGCCCATAGGTGATTCAATCAATGTGATATTTTCTGCGATAATGGAGGGCGATCCGCCGCGCATTGAGAGCCGACCGGAGACTGTGACACAGCGGTCGGGCACAACATTCCGATCTACTGCGGTGAATGTTTTTGGGAACACTACGACTTCAATGTTGTCACGTTCATCGGACATCCGAACGAAGGCCATACGTTCTCCGCGTCGCGTCGTGACGCGTTTGACCTCGTCAATCGTCGCGAGGAATGTAACTGGGCGTCCGTCGGATTCGTCTTTAAGCCCGGTGATGTCATGACTTCCTTTTGTTGAACCTCCGATTATGGCGAGCGGGTGCCCGGAGACATACAGGCCAAGGAGCTCTTTTTCCCACGTGAGCTTTTGAAGTATGGATGGAGGAGTCGCTTTTTTTAGTTTCAGTTTCGGGATTGAACTTACATCACTGATTAAACCGAAGAGCGAACTTTGATCGGGTGAATCTTTGAGACGTTCGCGGTTGTACGAGAGGGCTTCGTCGATATTCGCGAGCATCTCGGCACGTTCACCCAAAGAATCCATTGACCCACTTCGAACGAGCGATTCGAGGGATTTTTTGTTTAAATTTTTGTGTTGTACCCGGTCGAGATAATCAGTGAAGTCGGTGAATTTGCCTTTTTCTTCCCGTTCCTCTATGATCGCCGATGATATTTCTGTGCCGAGATTTTTTATGGAAAACAATCCGAATCTGATGCTCTCTGAAGCGGTATTTTTTCCGACGACGGTGAAATCGCCGTAACTCTCGTTGACATCCGGGGGAAGTACGGGAATACCCATTCTCCGGCACTCGCTGATAACGCGTGAAACCTCATCCATGTTGCCCGACTCCGCGGAGAGGAGCGATGTCATATAGAGAACGGGAAAATTCGCTTTCATGTATGCAGTCTGATAGGCAACCCTGCCATAACAGGCGGCATGCGCTTTATTGAATCCATAGGCGGCGAAAGGTTCGATGAGAAGCCAAAGATGGTTTGAGTCAAGAGCACTCATACCACCCTTTTGACAACCGGTGATAAATGCTTCTTTTTGTTCATTCATGACGGCGGGGATTTTCTTTCCCATTGCCTTTCTGAACTTATCGGCTTCACCCCACGAATATCCGGCAAGTTTGATTGCAATCAACATCACGTCGTCTTGATACGTAATGACTCCAAAACTATCTTCCAATATCTCGCGCATTCGCGGGTCGAGGTAGGTGACGAGTTTTGGGTTGTGCTTGCGCCGGATATATTCGGGAATCAATTCCAAAGGCCCTGGCCGATAAAGTGCCACCATGGCGTTAATATCGTGAATGGTATTTGGTTTCAATTCTTTTAAATATCTCGTCATCCCCGACCCGCCGAGCTGGAATAACCCCATAGTTTCACCTGCGGCAAGAAGGGCATATGTTTTCTTGTCATCAAGCGGAATTTCTTCGATGTCCACGTCGACGCCCTTCATCTCCCTCGCGAGCCGAACCGCATTCTCAAGAATGGCGAGATTTTTAATACCCAGGAAATCGAATTTCAGAAGCCCTATATTTTCGACTGCGTGCATATCGTACTGTGTGATGACCTTATCGCCGTTGGGTTCGCGCTGGAGCGGCACATATTCAGTTAAGGGTTCGGGCGTAATGACGACACCTGCCGCATGCACCGAGACATGACGCACACACCCCTCGAGTTTTTTCGCGAGGTCAATGACTTCACGAACTTCCTTATCTTCTTCATAGGAGCGGACAAGCTCGGGAGTCATCTTCATCGCAGTGTCGATTGTCATCGGAAATCCCTGTGAGCCAAAGGGAATGATTTTTGCAATCCTGTCTCCGACACCGTATGGATACCCGAGAGCACGTGCGACATCGCGCACTACGCCACGCGCCATCATGGTGCCAAAGGTACCAATCTGGGCCACTTTATCCGTGCCGTATTTTTCCTTCGCATACGCGAGCATTTCATCGCGGCGATTGTCGGCAAAATCCATGTCAATATCAGGAGCACTCGGTCTCTCTGGGTTCAAAAACCGTTCGAATGGAAGTTTATATTCAAGCGGATTTACGTTCGTGATTTTCGTCAAATAGGTTACGAGAGATCCTGCACAAGACCCGCGAATCGTAGTGAAGATGCCATGATGACGGGCATAGTACATGAGATCGGCGACGACGAGGAAATAAGGGGCAAAACCTTTATCCTTGATGATTTTCAGTTCATACTCGAGGCGATCCGTAATCTCTTTCGTCGTCTCAAGACCGCGCTCTGGTATACCCTCAAATGCGTATTTCCGAAGGCGTTCATCGTAATCCCGCTCCCCGGCAACTTTAAGGTCGGGGAATACCCAGCCACTCCGCGTAATTTCGAGATTACATATCCCCGCCACAAGTTCTGTATTTTTAATCGCGTCCGGAACATCTTCGAAATATGCGGCGGCAATTTCCGGTCCAATAAATGAAAAGTCGTCGTTTCCGGAGAAAAGACGTGTCGTATCATCGGCCATACTACTCGGCTGTATAGCGATGAGCGTTTTGTGAGCTTCTCTGTCTGCCGCATTTGGATAGTAGGATGAGTGAGTTGCAACCAAGGGCACGCCAGTACTTTCGGAGAGTGAAACGATTGCTTTCCTCACTTCATCGTGCCGTTCAAGATTCGGATGATGCATCACCTCGAGGAAAAAATAATCTTTACCGAAGATATTTTGATACGACTTGATTACCTCAAGCGCGCGCGAATTGTCCCTTGCCCAGAGTGCGCGTGCGACCTCCCCGTAGATGCCACCGGAGAGTGCGATGAGTCCACCGCGATATTCGTTCAAAATATCTTTGTCGATTCGCGGCTTACCCTGGTACAGACCTTCAAGTTGGCCTGCGGTGACGAGCTTTATCAGATTTTTATATCCTTCCATGTCGCGCGCGAGGAGGGTCAGGTGGAAAGTTCGGTTGTCGGGTTTGGGGTCGCGCTCAAAGCGTGAGTTCTCAGCGATATAGCAGTCGACGCCGATAATCGGCTTTATATTTTCGGCACGCGCTTTTTGATAGAACTCAATCGCGCCGTAGAGATTGCCGTGGTCGGTTAAGGCAAGAGAGGGCATTTTGTATCCTTTGGCAAGACGGATAAGATCGTCAATTTTTGAGAGGCCGGTGAGCAAGCTATAATGGCTGTGCGTGTGAAGGTGGATGAACGGCATAGCGTGATTATAGCAAGTCTCAGATGAAGAAAACGAAAAAATATTTTTCCTACGCTGTGGGTATTGATGAAGCTGGAAGAGGACCACTTGCAGGACCCGTCTCCGTCGCGGCGGCGATACTTCGAGTAGAGTCGAGAAAACCTCACTTCTGGCCGGAGGTAAAAGATTCGAAGAAATTAAACTCCGCTATGCGCGAGAGACTCTATCGACTTGCCGAGCTCGAACGAAAGAAAGGAACACTTGATTTTACCTCCACATTAGTCGGCGAGGCGAAAATCGATGAGCTTGGTATCGTAGAAGCGGTCCGAATTGGCATAAGGCGCTGTCTCAATCGCCTCGCCACCCCTCCCGAGCAATCGATTATATTTCTTGACGGAGGCCTCCGGGCGCCAGGGAAATATCTCTATCAGAAGACATTAATCGGCGGAGAGGAAAGGGAGAAGTTAATCGCTCTTGCGTCAATCGTAGCCAAGGTTTTGCGCGACAGAAAAATGGTTCGACTCTCCAAAAATTATCCGAAATACGGTTTCCATATACATAAGGGGTATGGCACAGCCCTCCACATTCGGGCGCTCAGGCGCCACGGCGCTTCCCCGATCCACCGAAAAACATTTGTGAAAAAATTCACTTGATTTTTTGAGACCGCTTTCGTTTATAATTGCGTTTTATAGGGTTTTTGCTATACTCGGAGGTGTTATGTCAGTCCGGATGAGACATACGCGCGCCCATACGCGCAATAGGAGGTCTCACCACGCGCTTGAAGGAGTGCGACTTTCCCGCTGTATAAAGTGTGGGGCAGAGCACCGACGGCACACTATGTGCTTGAACTGCGGTACCTATCGGGGCAAGGAGGTAGTTGACGTACTCGCGAAACTCGGGAAGAAAGAGCGAAAGCTAAAAGAGCGCGAGCTCGAGCGTGGAGAAGAGGAGAGGAAAGGGACAAACCAAATAGAACTTTCAAAAAAATAGATTATAGCACCCGAGGCACGGGTATGTATGTTGACAAATGGCTAATCGGCATTTAGCGCGGAGTATAGTTCTGCAATCTCTCTTTGAGTGGGACTTCAAAGAGGGTAAAGACGCGAACATTTCGTTTATCGTTGAGAATAACGCGCATGAGTTTGGTCCGGGACTCCCCGACATTTTGTTCGTGAGGTCGCTCGTGGAGAGCATCATGAAAAAACGGGAAAAGCTCGATGCCGTTATTGAGAGTTCCGCCCCGGAGTGGCCAATCGACCGCATTTCCATAGTGGATAGAAATGTGCTCCGCATCGGGCTCTACGAGCTTCTGTATGCGGACCGAGCCGAAGTTCCGGCAAAAGTAGCCATTAACGAAGCTATTGAACTCGCAAAGACATTCGGCGGGGAAAATAGCGGCAGATTCATTAACGGAGTGCTCGGCACCGTTTACAAGGAACTCGGAGAGCCGGGGAAAGATGAACGCGGCAAGCGCACCCTAGAAGATCCATCAAAGATGCCGCGAGAGATCCTCGGTGGAGCTCTCGTGTATCGGCATATCACGGGCGGCGGGGTTATGGTAGCCTTGGTGCACGATGTTTTCGGGTATTGGACCCTCTCGAAAGGTCACATTGAATCCGAAGAGGACGAGCGCATGGGAGCCGCTCGGGAAATACGTGAAGAGCTCGGCGTCGATGTTACGATTGGAGAGAAGATAGGAGAAAACGAATACACGGCGTCCGATCCGGAAAAAGGGAAGCTCCGCAAGCATGTTTCGTACTTTTTAGCCGAAACCCAGGATACCGAGCTCAAACTTCACTCTGGAGGGGGACTCGTCGAGGCAAAATGGTTTTCACTCGATGATCTCTCCGACCTTAAAATTTATGATGACATTCTCCCTATTATCACTACCGGAGTGAAAATGTTGTTCTCTCATCCTTAATCTATTCGCCGCCATGCACAGTGAAGTCAGTCTGAATGAGTTTGAAAAAAAAATAAGCATCACATTCAAAAATAAGGATTTACTTCTTCAAGCCTTTACGCACCGATCATACTTGAATGAGCATCCGGAATCGCGAATTCGTGACAATGAACGCCTTGAGTTTCTCGGAGACGCCGTACTTGAGCTCGCTACCACGACGTTTCTCTATGATCGTTTCACCGATAAAGCCGAAGGAGAGTTGACGGGGCTTCGGGCGGCATTGGTGAATACCCGCCAGCTTGCGGTGTGTGCTCGGGAGTTGGGGTTGAACGGTTACCTCCGTCTCTCGCGCGGAGAGATGAGGGATGAGGGCCGCGCTCGGGATGTTATTTTGGCAAACGCGCTTGAGGCACTTCTCGGGGCAATTTATCTCGATCAAGGATACGGAGCGGCACGCGATTTTATCGCGGTGGAGCTCTTCGGGCGTATTGACGACATTGTGACGCGAGGGCTCTGGCTTGACCCGAAGAGCCGTTTTCAAGAGCGTGCGCAAGAGATATTTGGACTGACGCCGAGTTACCGGGTACTCCGCGAGTCGGGCCCCGATCATTCGAAACAATTTACCGTGGGATTATTTCTTGGCGAAGAGGAAGTTGCACAGGGTATCGGAAGTTCAAAACAGGAGGCCGAAGAATACGCCGCGCGCGAAGGGCTTATACGAAAGAGTTGGACCTAAAGATTAGTGGTACGAAGGAGAGTATATGTATCTTCGCGGACTAGAACTCATCGGATTCAAATCGTTTGCAAAAAAAACGATTTTTTCATTTACGTCACCGATTACCGCTATCGTGGGACCGAATGGTTCGGGAAAATCGAATGTAGCGGAAGCTTTCAGATGGAGCCTTGGCGAGCAGTCTATGAAAGCCCTTCGCGGGAAAAAAGGTGAAGATCTTATTTGGAACGGGTCACCAGGTGCTCCGCGCACGAATCGCGCGAGCGTTGTGCTTACATTTGAGAACGAAGGAAAACAGTTTCCGATTGATTTTGATACGGTGACCATTGCACGCGAAGTGTATCGGGACGGAACAAACGACTATTCAATCAACGGGAGCAAGGTGCGTCTCCGCGATGTGGCTGAGCTCCTCTCTGGAGTATCTATCGGTGGATCGGGGCACCATATCATAAGCCAGGGCGAGGCAGACAGAATTCTTAGAGCGAATCCGTCAGAGCGTCGGGCCATGGTTCACGATGCGCTCGGACTCAAAATTTACCACTGGAAACTCTCGGAGAGCGAGAAAAAACTTGCGAAAACGAAAGAGAATCTCGAGAAAGCGGAATCGCTCCGGAAAGAAGTGAGCGGTCATTTGAGATTTTTGAAGGGCGAAGTTGAAAAGATGGAGCATTCACGGCAAATCCGCGAAGAGCTCGGAGTTTTATACCGAGAATATCTCGCTCTTGAGGCAAGCTATCTCGAGCATATGAGTGAAGAGCTCCAAGGACGAGAAGAGGAACCCACGCGGGAACTAAGAGTCCTCGAGGAGGAGATTAAAAGCGCAGAAAAAGCGGCTGGAGGACTCACGGAGAATAAAGCGGAAGGAGGTGTAAGAGAAATCGAAGGAAGCATTGAAATATTACGGCGAGAGAAAGACGAACTTGGGCGGAAACTCGGCAAACTCGAAGGCATGCTCGAGTTTTCGAAGAAAGGCACAGCAAACCCGCACGCTTCAGAGCGTGCGGACCAAGGGTTGGTGCGCGCTCTAGACGTCAGGGTGTTTGCGAGTGAAATCACGTCAATCCTCGGAGAAATCGAGGATACCGAATCGATTGAAGGCGCTCACAAGCTCGTTTCGCGGGCGAAGAGCGCAATATCGCGGTTCTTGAATAAAATGACAGCACCGGCGGGGGGCGAGGATGAAGGTACGGAAGATACTGGAATGCTCGGTGAACTTGAAGAAGAAAGAGCACACCTTGAGGAGGAGCTCAAACGGATTATCGAACGTGAGGAAGAATTACTCGCTCATCGCGAGCGAATCCGCGAAGGTGAGCGCGAATCACTCTCTCGCGTAAGGGAGATGGACCGGCGTCTCTATGAGGGGCGTGAACGGCGAATCGCTCTTCACGGAGCGCTCGAAGCGATTAAATTTGAACGAGAGAAACTTGCGATTGAAGAGGCTGATTTTGAACGAGAAAAGGCAGAGGCCCGATCGTTTGTCGGAAGTAGTTCTCTCGAGGAAGGGAAACCACAAGGCACCACCCATGTGTTTGAAGAGAGGATAAAACAAACTGAAAGGCGCAAAAAAATCGAGCGACTTAAGGTGAAACTTGAAGATGCTGGCCCTTTTAACGAAGCTCTTGCAAAAGAATATCAAGAAGTGTCGGAGAGGAGCGCATATCTCCTCAAGGAGATGAGCGACCTTACCGAAAGTACTGTGTCGCTTAAAAAACTGATTGAGGATTTGCATATCGAGCTCGACAAAAAATTCACGGATGGTATTGCCAAAGTGAATGAAGAGTTTAAAAATTTTTTCTCCCCACTCTTCGGAGGAGGAGATGCATCTCTTAGAGTTATTGGGAGGAAAAGTTCCCAGGCACGGCATGAAGAAGAGGAAGGAGATGAAGAAAATGAAGAAGAGGGGATTGACATTAAGGTGAATATCCCGCGCAAGAAAGTCCACGGGCTTGAAATGCTCTCTGGCGGCGAAAGAGCGCTCACGTCAATTGCCCTCCTTTTTGCCCTGACCCGGGTGTCTCCGCCGCCATTCCTCATTCTTGATGAAACTGACGCGGCACTTGATGAAGCAAATTCGAAGAAATATGCGGATATGCTGGAAGACCTTTCAAAGGTGTGCCAACTCATTTTAATCACGCATAACCGCGAGACCATGTCTCGAGCCGGAGTGCTCTATGGAGTTACCATGGGATCCGATGGGGTGTCTCGACTCCTTTCGGTTAAGTTTGAAGAGGCCGTTAAGATTGCAAAATAAGCGCTCTTCTAGAATTTAGGATGCGAGTACGTAGTCAATCTGCCGCCGCTCAAGGTTGGTCCGTTTAATGCGGACTTGAATGGCATCTCCTAAGCGGTATACGCGTTTGTGACGGGTTCCCGTCACTGCAAGTTTTTTTTCATCAAAGATGTAGTAGTCGTCAGGAAGATCTTTGAAGCTCACCATTCCTTCGGCGAGTGTTTTCTTTTCCTGAACAAAGAATCCCCACGGGGTTACGCGGGAAATGATTCCATCGAATGTTTTTCCGCCATGGCCCTCCATGAACTCAACCTGTTTATACTTGATGGATTCGCGCTCGGCTTCCTGGGCTCTCCGTTCGAGTTCCGAGCACTCGCGGGAAATCTCCTCGCATTCTTCATACTCCGAGAGAGGTACGATTTCGCCCGAGAGGTAGCGCATAAGGAGACGATGGACAATTAAATCCGGATAACGACGGATTGGGGAAGTGAAGTGGGTATAGGTCGGGAGAGCCAGCCCGAAGTGCCCTTTGTTTTCCGTAGTATAAAATGCCCGTTCCATGGTTTGGATCATCGCGGTTTGCACCAAAGCCTCTTCAGGTTTCCCAGCCGCTTCTTTGATGAGGTCATTTAATACATGTCTTCCCGATTCCCCGGGCGTGCGGCGGTACCCAAGCGCTTGGAGAAATCCAAAGAGGTCATTTAGTTTCTGCTGATTTGGGGAAGGGTGTACCCGATAGATGAAGGGAAGAGCTGCTTCACGGCCATCCTTTCCGGATTTCCGCGCGACGAAGTCTGCGGTTCTATGGTTTGCGAGAAGCATAAACTCCTCGATTAGTTTGTGCGTATTGAGCCGCGCTTTCCGTGAGATGTCCACTGGTTTGTTGTCCGGCCCGAGAGTGATTTTGAGTTCCAAATCCTCAAAAGTGAGGGCGCCTGATTCCATCCTCCTCTCTCTAAGCGTTTTTGCAGTGGTCGAGAGAAGGTTCAATTCTTCGTACCATTCGCCGCTCCCAGAGTCGATAAGTTTTTGAGCTTCTTCATAGCTGAATCGTCTATCGGACCGGATGATGGTTTTTCCAAACCATTCGTTTGTTACATGGAGCTGTTTATCGAGAGTGAAGAGAGCAGAGAAGGCGAACTTGTCTTCATTCGGGTTCAAACTACAAAGATCATTTGAAAGGCGCTCGGGGAGCATCGGTATGGTTCGATCGACAAGGTAAATTGACGTGCCCCGCCGGCGTGCCTCGAGATTGAGTGACGTCCCCGGCGCCACGTAGTGTGATACATCGGCGACATGGACCCCGACTTCAAGCGCACCGTTCTCGAGCCGCCGCACCGAAAGCGCGTCATCAAAGTCTTTTGCATTTTCTGGATCGATGGTAGCGGTGCGGACACTCCGGAGATCTTTCCTGGCGCGGATGGATTCATCCCCACCTTCAGGGCCACTCAGTTTATCCGCCTCCTCAAGTACTTCACTCGGAAAATCGATTTCAAAGTTTTTTTCGTAGACAATCGACATCATTTCGACATCGTGAATTCCAGGTTTCCCGATGATGCGCAGTACTTCGCCTATGGGGTCACGAAGCGGGTCATCCCATTCGAGTATTCGAGCAAGAATTTTTTCTCCGCCTTTGGCATCCCCAAGGTTTGCCTCGGGAATCAAAATATCGCGGTACATTCTCGAATCGTCGGGCACTAAGTAGAAGAAGTTATTTTTTTTCTCAAGTACGCCGACAAAGCGCGTTCGGAGACGTTTGATGATTTTTGCGACCTCTCCCATCGCAGAACCGTCCTGTCGTGCCGAAGTAATGAAGACGAGAACTGTGTCGCCGTGGAGTGCGGTGTGAAGGAAGTTCGGGTCAATTTCGATTGATCGCTTCGTTTGTGCTCCTGGGTCGTCGAGGTAGCCGATCCCGGAGGAAGTTATCCGGATGGTTCCCGTTACTTCCCGCGTTGGCACCTTATGTTCCACCACACGCCTTTTTGGGTGTGCGTCCGGGCGCTCTCGATGGTCTCTTTGGGGATTCTTTTTCATCAGGGGATGATTATAGCATGGCACTATGGCGATGGGTACTGACTCTATTGCGCACCTCGGTTTTTTCTGGTATGGTGCGCCCACCTGAGGGTTACTGCCTATGCGTATACATCTTTCTACTGCGAAGCCGAAAAAAGTTGCGAAAGGCGCCATGAGCGCCTATGTTGAGCTAACCGTCGGGAAGCGGGCTCTTATGGTTCTCGATAACGGCAAACGAATTCTCCAAATTGGCGTTGATGCAAAAAAAATGAACCGGAGAAAGCTTATTGTGCTTTTCCGGCGCATTATCTCCCTTGGAAATGCACATGGTGTTACGCACCTCGTTGTCCGGCTTGAAGATTTTTTGTTTCCAAATATTCCTGCATCCTCCGAGGAAGTGGCTCTCCTTATGACGAGCAACTTTGGTACGGCAAATTTTTCTTTTACTCAATATAAGAGTACGACGGATGATCGAACCCGTATCGAGGACGTAGTGATTCTTACCAAGAAGCCAGATCCTATCCGTTTACCCGTTCGTCGCGGGAGCATAATTTCTGACGAGGTTAATAGGTCACGCATTGTGGCGAATACCCCGGGCGGCGAAATGACGCCCAAGGTACTTGCCGCATGGGCTCAATGTCGCGCTCTTGCGACGGGTGTCTCGGTCCAAGTTTTAGGGCGTGGGGAAATGGAGCACCTCGGTATGGGAGCGCTTCTCGGTGTTGCTCGCGGATCGGTTGAAGAACCGAAATTTATTATTGCAGAGTATCGTAATGATGAGGGAGCACCAATCGTTCTTGTAGGGAAAGGAGTGACCTTTGACACCGGCGGGATTAATCTAAAACCCACGAATGCTCTCGCTGACATGCATATGGATATGGCGGGGGGCTCCGCGGTTTTGTCTACTGTATTTTTAGCCGCGCGACTAAAAATAAAAAAACACCTGATTGCGCTCGTGCCGGCGGCCGAGAATATGCCGTCTGGTTCAAGCTATCGCCCGGGAGACATCTTGAAGAGTATGTCGGGAAAAACGATTGAGATTTTGAATACCGATGCCGAAGGAAGGGTAATCTTGGCGGATGCTTTGACATATGCTAAGCGTTATCGCCCGAGCGTTGTGATTGATGTGGCGACCTTGACCGGCGCCGCGATGGTTGCGCTCGGCACTCGAGCGTCAGCCCTTTTCACTAATGACGAAAAATTGAGAGATATTTTAATGGAAGCAGGGGAGAGTAGCGGGGAGTATCTCTGGCCCTTACCTCTCTGGGAGGAATATGAAAGCGATGTCAAAGGTACCTTCGGTGACATTGCAAATACAGGGAAGAGTTCATACGGCGGCGCAATAAACGGCGCACTATTTCTCAAACAATTCACGAAAGGGCTTTCACGCTGGGCACATATCGATATTGCGCCTCGGATGACGTCCGTTGAAGGGGACTATTTGGCCAAAGGCGCCACGGGAGTTCCAATCCAACTCCTTATCCGGGCAGTCGAGATGCTTTGATTGACCCCGGGTTTCCATTCGTGATAGTATCGCTTCACCAATGTTAATGATACGACTCCAAAGAGTTGGCAGAAAGCATGATCCGACGTTCCGCGTTGTGGTGACGGAGAAGGCGCGTGGTCCGCGGAGTGGCAGGAGTATTGAAGTACTCGGTTTCTATGACGCTCGAAGTGGAAAGCGAAACGTGAATCCCGAGCGCGTCAAATACTGGCTCGGAGAAGGAGCAAAACTCTCGGCAACCGTCCATAACTTTTTAGTTGATGCGAAATTGCTTGATGCGAAGAAAGTGAATGTTCTTCCTAAAACGCGTCCATCACCCGTTACTCCGGCCGAAGAGGTCGTTCGAGTAGCGGATGGAAATAGCACCCCAGAAACTCCAAAAGAAGAGGAAACAAAAGAAGGCGAACCGGAGCCCGCAATTTAAGGATGCAGTACCAAAAAGAAGCGCTGTTGAGGGCTCTTTAGGGTTCGCTCTACTGATTTTTTTACCAACCCTTATTTTCCTTTTTAGGTTCAATGAAGTCTGCCTATCGGCAGACAGGGAAGGTAGGTCGCTCCCCAGCGGGACATTAAAAGACCAGAGTACTCAAAGAGAATTATGGCTTCCAAAGAAAGAGATGTTTTATTTCTTGAAAACGTTGTGAAGGATCTTGTTGATTATCCAGAAGACGTCAAAGTGATGCGGACAGTGGATGAAATGGGAGTACTCCTCTCGCTTGATGTCCATAGAGATGACATGGGAAAAGTAATTGGGAGGCAGGGTAATATTGCAAAGGCCATAAGGGTCCTTCTCCGTGTCGTCGGAATGAAAAATAATGCACGGGTGAATTTAAAAATTAACGAGCCTGCCGGCCAGGCAGGCCCGCCGCTTCTACTGTAAACATGACCAAGTCGGCCGCGGAGAACGTTGAGCAAGCGATGGAAGATTTAAAGATGTGACCAGAGGTTACGCCAGGTTGTTTGATTGAGTCGCGTCGAACCACTTGGACGCGGTTTTCTCTTACTGGTAGTGTGTAAGGTACAAAGATGTCAAATAAAGACAATAAAAATAAAAAAAAGCCGCTTCGATTCCACGTTATTACTATCTTTCCAGAGGCGCTCACTTCGTATCTTTCGTCATCTATGATGAAGCGGGCTGTTCGTAGCGGTGCTTTGGAAGTGTATTCATATAATCCGCGTGATTTTGCGACCGAAACCAGTGAGCGCCCTGATTCGCGTCCTTATGGTGGGGGCCCAGGAATGGTGCTTAAGCCCGGACCGGTGTTGAAAGCTGTTCAGAAGGCACAGAAAAAAGCGAAAAGGGGAGGAAAAACGCGGATTATTCTTTTTAAACCCTCTGGCAAACCATTCGAAGCTAAAATGGCGCGGAGTTTTTCACAAAACTACACCGATCTCATTTTAATTGCCGGGCGTTATGAAGGGGTTGATGAACGTGTCCGGCAAATACTTAAGCCGCTTGAGCTTTCCATTGGCCCATATATTTTAACCGGAGGAGAACTGCCAGCACTCATAGTGATTGACGCAGTAGCGAGACAACGCGAAGGTGTTCTTGGAAACCCTGAATCTTTGGAAGAGTTACGTCGAGTCGGGGACAGAGTTTACACGAGGCCATCCTCCTTCTCTTGGGAAGGCAAAACCTACCGCGTGCCCAAGGTACTCATGTCGGGGAACCATCGGGACATTGAGTCATATCGAGCAAAGCAAGGCAGGCCGACAGGTAGGTTGACAAGATAACTTCCTATCGGCTATAGTGAGAGTCCTAAAGCCTGAAACCCTAAAGGCTTGTTTTATACGTTTATTTATCAGGGTTTTTCATAGCTAAAGAGAGCCTCGGAAAGTCCGAGGCAAAAAAGAGGCGTGCACCCCAAAAGGGAACGGCTGTGGATATCTTGCGTTCTCTTTTCTAACTCTCCCAGACCTTTCCGTGGCAAAACCCTTCTTACAAGATAACAGCGCTCCCGTGAAATAGGTATTACCCGTTACCTCATATCTCGCCCATGCCTCGAGAGCAGAAAACATTCAAAAAATATCGTACACCACTTGCGCCTCTGCCGAACCTTGTATCGGTTCAGCTCGAGTCGTACCGCTCCCTTCTCAAATCGGGGCTCCGGGAGATTTTTGACGAATTTTCTCCGATTAAAGATTATTCGGAGGGTAAATTTGAACTCACGTTCGGCGATCTTAAAATCGAAGAGCCTCGCTACAACGAACACTACGCGAAAGCAAATAATCTTTCCTACGACGCACCACTCAAAGTGAATGTGGTGCTTAAGAACCTTACTTTAAGGGAGGAAAAAAAGCAGGAAATTTTCATGGCGGATTTTCCGCTCATGACGGAGCATGGCACGTTCATCATTAACGGCGTCGAAAAAGTGGTTGTTCCACAGCTTGCGCGATCATTCGGCGTTTTCTTTACCGCACATGAACACAAAGGAAAAGTGCTCTTTGGCGCAAAGATAATTCCCGCTCGTGGGGCGTGGATTGAAATCGAAACCGACCCCGATGAAAGTATCTACGCGCGTATTGATCGAAAGAGAAAGTTCCCGGTGACAGCACTCCTTCGAGCACTGACGACCCCGGAGGGCGCAACGGACGAAGCAATCGCGGAGCAGTTTCGTGATGTCTCCCCGGATGCTCCTTACATCGAGCACACGCTCAAGAAAGATCACGCAAAATCAAAAGAGGACGCGTATCTGGAAATTTACCGCAAGCTTCGCGACAGTGAGCTCATAACCGCAACGAATGCCCGAACCTACATCACCGATCTTCTTTCGACGGCGAAATACGACCTCTCTCTTGTTGGTCGATATCGTTTTAATACGCGTTTTGGAAAGGGAACTGGCGAAGAAGATTTCGAACGGCGCACCCTCTCTTTTGACGACCTCGTTACGACGATTAAACACATTATCTCGCTCAATCGAACTCCAGGAGCAGAGGCCGATGATATTGACCACATGGGACTCCGGAGAATCCGCGCCGTCGGAGAGATGCTTCAGGCAAGAGTTCGCGTAGGATTGGCACAATTGAAGCGCAATATTCAAGATAAGATGTCTACGGTGGATACTTCTACGACAATGCCAATTCTCATTGTCTCACCGAGACCACTCCAGGCGCGGCTGAAGGAATTTTTCAACACGAACCAGCTCTCGCAGTTCATGTCGCAGGAGAATGTGCTCTCCGAGCTTGAGCACTTGCGCCGTCTTTCGGCGCTCGGCCCCGGGGGACTCACGCGGGAGCGCGCGGGGCTTGAGGTTCGCGACGTGCACCCCTCCCACTACGCCCGTCTGTGTCCCATCCAAACTCCGGAAGGACCAAACATCGGACTCATTCTTTCGCTCGCATCTTACGCGCGACTCAATGAATTTGGAATCGTCGAAGCGCCGTACCGAAAAGTTTTGAACGGAAAAATCACGGATGAACTCGTGTATCTAAACGCACTCGAGGAGGAGAATTATAAAATCGCGCATGCAAGCATTTCTTACGACGAATCCGGAAAAATCCTTGCCGAGAACGTGGAAGTTCGCTTTAAAGGGAAGCCCAACTTTTTCAAGCGAGATGAAGTTGAATATATCGATGTCGCGGCGAATCAAGCATTCTCGATAGCAACGTCTATGATTCCGTTTCTTGAACATGACGATGCAAACCGGGCGCTCATGGGTTCGAATATGCAAAAGCAGGCGACGCCATGCGTTATCCCGGAGGCCCCTCTCGTGGCGACCGGCGTTGAAGGACGCGCAGTGCTTGATACTGGACGCGTTATTATGGCGCGCAATGCCGGCAAGGTGACGAGCGTAGACGCGCGAAAAATTACGGTAACTGGGGCGAATGGAGTCGATGAATATACACTTCTCTCAATGGTAAAGACGAACCAGTTTACGGTAATTCAACACCGTGCCGTTGTATCTCTTGGGGCTAGCGTCAAGCGCGGAGATCTTCTTGCCGATGGGTCATCGACCGACCAAGGGCAGATCGCCCTTGGTCAAAACGTATTTGTCGCTTTCATGTCTTGGGGAGGCGCGAACTACGAAGACGCCATTATTCTCTCCGACCGACTCGTGAAGGAGAGCAAGTTCACCAGTATTCACATCGAGGAATTTACATCGAATGTCCGGGATACAAAATTGGGACCTGAAGTAACGACGCACGACATTCCGAATGTTGGCGAAGCAAAATTAAAAGATTTGGATGAGGACGGTATCGTTCGTGTCGGTGCCGAGGTAGGGCCGGGTGATATTTTGGTTGGGAAAATTACACCGAAAGGCGAGACAGAACTTACCGCAGAGGAGCGTCTTCTCCGGTCAATTTTCGGAGAGAAAGCGCGTGATGTGAAAGATACGTCGATGCGCATGGAGCACGGGAAAAGCGGCAGGGTGGTTGGGGTTAAGATATTTTCCCGTGAGCACGGAGATAAGCTGGAATCCGGAATCATTAAGACCATCGAAGTCGAAGTTGCCCAACTCCGGAATGTTTCCGTAGGAGACAAACTTGCCGGTAGACACGGCAATAAGGGGGTTATTTCGAGAGTGCTTCCGATCGAAGACATGCCGTATATGGCCGACGGTACCCCTGTTGACGTTATCTTGACTCCGCTTGGCGTTCCTTCCCGCATGAACCTGGGTCAAATTCTTGAGATGCACTTAGGACTTGCCGCGCACGCCCTTAATTATCAAGCCATAACGCCGCCCTTCCAAGGGGCCACGGAGGATGAAATTCGCGGGGAACTCGAGCGAGCCGGATTTCCAAGAAGCGGCAAGGTGAAGCTCTATGATGGACAGACCGGTGAGGCATTTGAGCAGGACATTGCTATCGGCTACATGTACGTAATGAAGTTGCACCACATGGTTGAAGACAAAATTCACATGCGTTCTATTGGTCCTTATTCGCTTATCACTCAGCAACCCTTGGGAGGCAAGGCCCAAGGAGGAGGACAACGTTTCGGAGAAATGGAAGTGTGGGCACTCGAAGGTTACGGCGCGGCGTATACGCTCCGTGAAATGCTTACGATCAAATCAGACGACATTAACGGACGTGCCGCGGCCTTTGACTCAATAGTGAAAGGAGAGCCACTTCGTCCGCCGGGTCTTCCAGCCTCGTTCAATGTTCTCATGTATGAATTGAAGGGTCTCGGACTTGATGTCGAACAAAAGCGGGGAGATTAAAAGTATAGTGCAATGAGAAATACAAAGACCGTTGAAGAGGTGCCAGTACAAATCGTGAAACGCCGAGAGCAGTCCGATTTCGGCGCGATTTCACTCAAACTTGCATCCCCAGAGAAAATCCGCGAGTGGTCTTTTGGCGAAGTAACGAAGCCGGAAACCATCAACTACCGCACCCAGCGTTCCGAGCGAGGGGGACTTTTTGATGAGAGAATTTTCGGCCCGGAGAAAGATTACGAATGTTATTGTGGAAAATATCGTCGTATCCGTTACAAAAATATCGTCTGCGAGAAATGCGGTGTTGAGGTGACGAGAAGCATCGTGCGTCGCGAGCGAATGGGGCATATCGAGCTTGCGAGCCCGGTTGCGCACATCTGGTTTTTGCGCGGTATTCCTTCTCGAATTGGCATGCTTTTAAACGTTTCCCTCACCGATCTTGAGAAAGTCATTTATTTTGCGGGGCATATTGTGATGAGCGTGAATGAAGGAGAGCGGGCTCGTATGCTGGAAGAACTCGATCGGGAGTACAAATCAAAAATAAAATCGATTAAGACCGCGGAAGACAAAGAACGTATCAAAGACCAACTCTCGCAGGTAAAGAAAGAAATTGAAGGGATTCGGGTTGGTCTTGTTTTGGATGAAGCGAATTATCACCACTATGTTCTTAAATATGGAAGTGTTTTCGAGGCGGGCATCGGCGCTGAAGCACTCTCAAATCTTTCGAAGCGTCTTAACTTTGAAGAATTAAAGGTTGAGCTCGCTCAAACACTCGAAACTGCGAGTTCAACCGAAAAACCGAAAGTGAGACGACGTCTCAATCTCATAAAGACAATGCTCCGCGCGGGAGTGAAACCGGAATGGATGTTTCTCTCGGTAATCCCGGTAATTCCCCCGGCCTTGCGCCCTATGGTGCCGCTCGACGGAGGGAGGCATGCAACCTCCGACATTAACGATCTTTACCGACGCGTCATTAATAGGAACAACCGTCTCAAGAAACTTATCTTACTCCATGCTCCGGATGTTATTTTGCGCAATGAAAAAAGAATTCTTCAGGAAGCCGTGGACGCCCTCATCGACAATTCTATTCGCCGTGGGTCGGAAGGTGCCATGAATCAAAGCCAGCGCAGACCACTCAAATCTATTGCCGATATGTTGAAAGGAAAGCAGGGTCGCTTCAGGCAGAACCTTCTCGGGAAACGGGTGGATTATTCCGGGCGTAGCGTTATCGTTGTCGGCCCCGATCTCCGGCTTGATCAGTGTGGTCTGCCTAAGCATATGGCGCTCGAACTATTCAAACCATTCGTCATCTCGAAACTCCTCGAGCGTGAGCTCGCATTCAATATTCGCGGAGCCAATCGCTTGATTGACGAAGGCATTCCGGATGTATGGGTGATTCTCGAGAAAGTCATTAAGGATAAATATGTTCTCTTAAATCGAGCTCCCACACTCCACCGTCTTGGTATCCAGGCATTCAAGCCGATTTTGATTGAAGGAAATGCAATCCAAATTCATCCGCTTGTCTGTACTGCGTTTAATGCCGACTTTGACGGAGACCAGATGGCGGTGCATGTTCCGCTCTCCTATGAGGCACAGAGGGAAGCGAAAATACTCCTCGCGGCAAACACGAACTTGCTGAAACCCGGAAACGGCGATCCGATTGTGAATCCGAAACTCGATATGGTGCTCGGTTGCTATTGGATGACCAAGGTTGTCGCTCTCGAGAAAGGGGAGGGGAAATACTTCCAAAGCCCGAACTCTGCAATCAATGCCTATGATTTTGGACATGTCGGTTTTCGCGCACTTATTAAAGTCATGGGGACCGACAAGCCAAAATACGCGGAGTTCGGTGGTGGTGTTTTTGAGACATCTGTAGGAAGGATTCTTTTCAACAGCATTCTTCCCGAAGATTTTCCGTACATCAATTCCCCGGTCACGATGAAAGAAATCACTGGAATCATTGAAAGGCTCATCATCCGCTATGGAATCGGGAACATTACCAGCGTTCTCGATAAGATAAAAGATTTCGGATTCCGTTACGCCATGCGTAGCGGCGTTACCTGGGGAATAGACGATTTGCCCGTAATCCCCGAGAAACCGGCGATTATAGAGGTGGCAGCGGCAAAGGTGCGCGACATCGAAGGAAATTTCGAGAACGGTCTTCTTTCGGAAGATGAACGCTACCGTATGGTAATCGAAGTATGGAGTGCCGCTAAAAACGAAATCGAGGAACTCATCCCCGGAGCGCTTAACCCGAACGGCTCGGTGCACGACCTTTTGATATCGAAGGCGCGGGGATCAATCACGAACTTAAGTCAGATGACTGGAATGAAAGGGTTGATTCAAAATACCGCGTCACAGACCATTGATTTCCCCATCATTCCTTCATACCGCGAAGGTCTCTCTCCACTTGAGTACTTTATAACGACACACGGTTCGCGAAAGGGCCTTGCTGACACCGCTCTTCAAACCGCAAAAGCTGGCTATCTGACGCGTAAGATGGTTGATGTTGCACAGGACGTCATTGTTTTACTTGAGGATTGCGGCGACCGGGAAGGACGGCTCTATTCGAAGGACGATATTTCTGGTTTTGATGTCGGTATTGCAAGCAATGTGAACGGGAGGGTTCTCGCAAAGTCAGTCGCGGATGAGAAAGGAAAGACGATTTTCCCGCGAGGGCATTTGCTCTCGAAGCGCGACGCGGAGGAACTTGAATCACTCGGCGTTACGGAGGTTCACGTGCGATCTCCAATTACTTGTAGAGCGGAAAGAGGTGTGTGTCGGCGTTGTTATGGGCTCGACTTGGGGAGAAATAAGTTGGTTGAAATCGGCGAAGCTGTCGGTATTATCGCCGCTCAAGCTATCGGCGAACCCGGAACACAGCTCACGATGCGGACATTTCATACCGGCGGCGTCGCTTCAGCGAGCGGAGATATCACCATGGGGTTGCCGCGTGTTGAAGAAATTTTTGAAGCGCGTACTCCGAAGTATGGAGCATTGATTGCGCTTGAGGCTGGTGTAGTGATCGAAATCAAAACCGAGGGATTGGACAAGATTCTTATCGTTGCGGAGCTAGAGGGGAAAGGTAAGAAGAAAAAAGATGCAATTGCCGAATATCGTTGTTTATATCCCCGAGCCCTCTATCCGAAGGTGGGAGCGGAAATCAAGAAGGGAGATGTTCTTTCGGACGGTCCAGTCGATTTGGAAGATCTTTTCGAGCTCGGCGGGAGACGTAAGACGGAAAACTATATCTTAAACGAAGTGAGCGAAATTTATGAACTTTTCGGCGCTTCGATAGCGCGTAAACATATTGAGGTAATCATTAAAAAAATGTTTTCGCGTTTCAAAGTTACCGATGCCGGGGAAACGAAGTTCGTTGAGGGTGAAATTGTCGATCTCGAAGTTTTATCAGAGGAAAATGACATTACCACTCGTGCTGGCGGATCTCCGGCAAAGGCCGAAATCGTCCTTCGCGGCATTTCCGATGTCGCACTTTCGACGACAAGCTTCCTTTCTTCTGCATCATTCCAGAACACGACTAAGGTATTGATTGAGAGCGCTGTCAGCGGGAAAATCGACCGACTGAAGGGTCTTAAGGAAAACGTTATCGTCGGGCGTCTGATACCCGCAGGCACAGGACTCCGAAGAAGCTATTTCGGCGTTCTCGAAGACGAAGTCGTTTTGCCTATTGAAACAAACCTTCCAGAAAAGAAAGAAGAATCGTAAGAGGATTACCCACCCGCACCCATGTCGGATTCGGTAGAGAAGATTAAGGAGCGGCTCGGAATCGTGGATGTTGTATCGGGCTACTTGAAACTCGAGCGAGCCGGGCAAAACTTCAAAGCACGCTGTCCATTCCACAACGAAAAGACACCGTCTTTTTTCGTCTCCCCATCACGGGGAACGTACCACTGTTTCGGCTGTAACCGCGGAGGAGACCAGTTTTCCTTTGTGGAGGAGGTTGAAGGTATTCCATTTCTCGAGGCGCTCAAGCTCTTAGCTGATCGAGCGGGGGTGACCTTAACGCACGAAGATCCCAAGCAAAAGACGGAGCGTGACCGAGCGCTTGCCGCTCTCACTGCCGCGACGGAATATTATGAGTCGCAGTTGGAAAGAAACACTAATGTCAAAAACTATCTCCAGGAGCGCGGACTCACCCCCGAGACCACTCGGTCGTTCAGACTTGGCTTCGCCCCGAGCGGCTGGAGGAATGTGAAAGAACGATTAGTCCAACTCGGATTCAAAGAAAACGATGTGGAGCGGGCAGGACTTATTATTCGTTCGCCGAAAGATGAAAAACAGACATATGACCGTTTTCGGAGCCGTATTATGTTTCCGATTGAAGACGGAAGCGGGAGGATTATAGGATTTTCCGGACGCATTTTTGGGTCTACGGATGAGAATGAAGCGAAGTATATTAATTCGCCGCAAAGTATCCTTTTCGACAAATCGAAGGCGCTCTACGGATATTCCCGGGCTAAAGATGAAATGCGCAAGGAGAACCGCGTCGTCTTGGTTGAAGGGCAAGTTGACGTACTTCTTTCCCATCAAGCGGGATTTAAGAATACCGTCGGTGTATCCGGTACGGCTCTCTCGCCCGAACATCTCCGCATGATGAAGCGCATGACAGACAATTTGGTGACGGCATTCGACGGTGACACCGCTGGCGTTGCGGCAGGCACGCGAGCGTATAAGCTTGCAATTGAAGAAGGTTTTAACGTCACACTTGCCGAACTCCCAGAAGGTATGGATCCCGCTGACCTTGTCCTCCGCGACCCTTCTTTATGGCGGAAGGCGCTTCTCGAGGCGCGGCATGTGATTGAGGTTTACCTCGAAAGGATTTCAAGAGCTACCGATCGGCGGTCACAGGCCATCAGCCTCTCGCGCGAAGTTTTACCGCTTGTAGCTCGGATTCCGTCACAGAGCGAATCTGCGCATTTTATCCGTCTCGCGTCCTCGCTCCTTAACCTGAAAGAAGACGCGCTTTGGGAAGATTTGGAGAAAGTTCGCAGTACAACTGGTGATGAGATTCCACCCGAGAGTTATGCACTTCCCAAGCGGACAAGAAAAGAAATGATTATGGAGAAAATTGCAGGCAGTCTGTTTTGGCAAGGAAAGATGACCGAAATCAAAAAGGCCCCAGATGAAGACCATGACGTTATGCGTTTTCGAACGCTCGTCGGAGAGGAAGCGTGGAAACGATTTTTGACATTGCCGAAAGATGACCGTGAACGTATGGCTTTTGAAGCTGAACTCTATTATGGTGGAGCAGGAGATCCAGGAAAGGTTATTCAAGATCTCCTCAATAACCTCGAAATTGAAATGCTTCGCGACGAGCTTGTATCCTCGATTGAGCGCCTTCGAGCATCCGAGCGTGAAGACGATGAACGAGAAATAAAGAAGTATTTGGAACGGTGCCGGGATTTAAGTTCGCGGCTGTCAGCGATGAAAGAAGCTATCGAGGTATAACATAAATCACATGTCCATAAAAAAGAGAGTTCAATCTAAGTCGCGACGGCTCACCCGGAGAGCTCCCCACCGGGTATCGGTAAAGCCGAAGGGAGGGGGAGTACGACCGAAAACTTCCCCTTCGAAGACCCGTCCGGCACTTTCTCCACAGGCAAAGGCGGCGAAGACGAGATCGGCTCGCTCGCTTGAACGGAAGGCGGAGGCACTCGTGACTCGGGGAAAGGAACGGGGATTCCTCACCTATGGGGAACTCTTGAAGGAATTTCCGGACATTGAATACAATTTACCCTTTCTCGACGAACTCTATGGACGCCTCGCCGAAGGGAATGTTGACGTTATCGAAGGGGGAGGATTACTTGATCTTGATCTCGAATCGCGGAAAGGGAAGGCGGGAGATGACTTGAGCGATCTCGAGCGCCCCCACGACCCCTCGCTCGATTCCGTGCAGATGTATTTAAAGGAGATCGGCCAGTATAAACTCATTGCCGCGAAAGACGAGCGAGAGCTTGCTCAACGCATTCAGCGTGGCGATGAAGAGGCAAGAGGCACACTCGCAAAAGCAAACCTCCGCCTCGTGGTCTCAATTGCGAAGAAATATATCGGCCGGAGCTCGGACCTCACTCTTCTCGATTTGATTCAGGAAGGGAACATTGGCCTTTTTAAGGCCGTCGAGAAGTTCGATTGGGAGAAGGGCTTCAAATTCTCAACGTATGCGACATGGTGGATTAGACAGGCAATTACGCGGGCACTTGCGGACCAGAGCCGAACTATCCGGATTCCCGTTCACATGGTGGAAACGATCGCGAAATATAAGCAAGTGGTGCGGCGGCTGACGCAGGATTTGGGACGTGACCCGCTTCCTGAAGAGGTCGCAATCGAGATGGGGCTCGACGTTGAGAAAATCCACCAAATAGGACAGATCAATCAAGGTACCGTTTCCCTCGAAAAACCGATCGGCGACGATGACGAGAAATCAACGCTCGGCGAATTTATTCCTGACGATAAAATCCTCTCACCGGATAATCAGAGCGCTCGGAGGATTCTTTCTGATCAAATTAAGGAGATTTTGAGCGATCTCTCGCTGAAGGAGCGAAAAATCCTCGAAATGCGTTACGGGCTTCATGACGGTATCATGCGAACTCTCGAAGAGGTCGGCAAGGAATTCGGAGTGACACGCGAGCGGATACGCCAGATCGAAGCGAAAGCCCACGAGAAGATCCGCCAGCACGAAAAGGTGAAGCGGCTTCTTAGCTATTAAACTATGTTCTCTCCGGCGCTGTATGCTATCGGGAGTGTCATCCTCATATCGGCCGTGTCTTTCGTTGGACTCGGGACAATCGCGATGGGAGGGGAGAGGCTCAAAAAACTGGTTTTTATTTTGGTGTCCCTCGCCGCGGGGGGGCTGTTGGGCGACGCGTTCATCCATCTGATTCCCGAAGCATTTCTTTCCGGCGGTGACCCATCGCGGATCTCCCTCCTCGTACTTGCTGGAATACTTCTCTTTTTTATCTTGGAGAAAATCCTCCGCTGGCACCACTACCACGATACGGAGGAAAGTATGCATACGACCAAGCACATCGGCCACATGAACTTGGTTTCCGATGGTATGCATAATTTTATTGATGGCCTTTTTATCGGAGTCTCATACTTGGTAAGTGTTCCGGTCGGCATTGCGACGACGGTCGCGGTCTTTCTTCACGAGATTCCGCAGGAAATCGGCGACTTCGGCGTTCTTATTCACTCGGGCTATTCCACCTTCCGCGCGCTATTTTTGAATTTCTGCATAGCACTGTTTGCTCTTCTTGGTGTGATTATTGCGGTTATCGTTGGTCCTGCGGTTCAAGGATTTTCCGAAGCCATCCTTCCTCTCACGGCAGGGACATTTATCTATATCGCCGCCTCTGACTTGGTACCCGAGCTCCACAAGATTTCCGATCCCAAAAAATCTCTCCTTCAACTTCTTTTTATGCTTATCGGAATCGGTATGATGTACGGACTCCTTCTCTTTGACTAGATGCGTCTCCTCTCGTGGAATATTAACGGCCTTCGATCATCGCACAAATCCGGCTTTCTCGACTGGCTCTACAATGATTCCCCGGACGTGCTCGCTCTTCAGGAAGTAAAAGCCGAAGCCGAGGATTTGCCCGATGACCTCCGCACTCCGCGCGGGTATCATTCGTTCTTTTTCGCCGCCCGCATAAAAAAGGGGTATAGCGGCGTGGCACTTTATACGAAAGAGGAGCCGAAAGACATACGTTACGGTTTTGGTATTAAAAAATTCGACGAAGAGGGGAGGGTATTGACCGCCCGTTTCAAGGAATTCACGCTCGTCAACGCTTATTTTCCAAACAGCAGTCGAGAGGGGAAACTTAAGTATAAACTCGATTTTGATGATGCGTTTTTGGATTATATCGAAACGCTCCAAAAAAAAGGCGAGCGTATTGTTTTCTGCGGGGACATGAATGTTGCGCACGAGGATATCGATATCGCGCGGCCGAAAGAAAACGAGGGGAATGCGGGGTTTACCGTGGGTGAGCGCGCCTGGATTGATGAAGTGGTCGCGCATGGCTATATCGACACCTTCCGATATTTCCATCCAGCGAAGCGCGACGCCTACAGCTGGTGGGACCTGAAATCGCGCGCCCGCGACCGGAATGTGGGCTGGCGGATAGACTATATCTTTATTACCCCAGACCTCCTCAAGCATTTGAAAAGTGCTTCAATTCTTTCTCACGTCATGAGCTCCGACCACTGCCCGGTGGGAATCGAACTCGATTTTAAGAAATAAGTCGAGAAACAATAACTAGGCTGGTAATACCAGTCATAGCAACCTCAAAAAGAGGTGTCAGACCAACACCTAAAATAGTTGGCATTTCCTTCGCGTAGCTCCACCGCCCGCGGGTGAGGGAGATTTTTTCGTCAATGAATGAGAATGCGAGTGCCAGGGTTATAAAAGCGGTGAGTTGGAAGGGTTTCTCAAAGATGGCAGTGTTTTGGAATAAGAGGACTGTGATGCCATAGAAAGAGATAATCCAAAAGGCATCTTTTAAAGACATCACTGTGATGAGTTTTACGTATCGGTCGAGAGGCATTGTGTGGCACGTTTCATAGAGCCGGCTATGCCAGAGTTCCCAAAGGAGGTTTAGGAAAAAAGCGATGGCGAAAAGTATGAAAAGAAATTCGAGCATTACTATCTGTTAGGCATATTCGGGACCGCAAATGTCCTTAACCGTCATCGCTTTTGCGAATTCGACAAGAGCGAATTTTACGAGTCCCAGCCCTACGATGAGAAAGAGGTAGTAGGGCGGAAGCGGCACGGTGTGAAGAACGTCATTGAAGATCGGGAGATAAATCGCGGCGAGCATCGCGATCATTCCGAAGATAACCGCGGTATTGAGATACGGGTTCCCGAAGATTGGAGATTTCAAGAGAGGATTGCGGAGCGATTTGATGGCGAATGAGTAGAGGAGGGCGTCGATACCGATTGCGGCAAACATAACCGTCCGGATAACGTCGGGGGTAATGTTCGTTTTAAATACGAAGTAAGCGAATATCGCAACGAGGAACAGATCGGTGATGAGACCGATGGCAAAAATAATTATCTTTGACGTGCGGTCGAGTATCGGTTCATTTTTCGGTCGCGGGGGACGTTCCATAACATCCCGTTCTCCCGGTTCAAATGCCATTGCAATCGAGGGAAAGCCGTCGTTGAGGAGATTAATATAGAGGATTTGGAGTGGAGCGAGGGGGAGCGGGGTGGCCGGGAAGAATATTTTCAGGACAAGCGATGAGAGAATAAGAATGATTTCGGTGAAGGACGTTGAGAGGAGGAAAACGGTAACTTTTCTGATGTTCTCGAATGAGATCCGTCCTTCTTCAACCGCGGCGACGATCGTCGAGAAACTGTCGTCGAGGATGACGATGCCGGAGGCCTCTTTTGCAACGTCAGTTCCGCTTCCGAGCGCAATGCCGACGTGCGCCTGTTTCAATGCCGGAGCGTCGTTGATGCCGTCTCCGGTCATCGCCACCACTTCGCCCTGCCGCTCTAGCGCTTGAACGATGCGCATTTTGTGCTCCGGCGTGACGCGGGCAAATATGTTGGTTTCTTTGAGTTCTTTTTCGAGCTCAAGATCGGAGAGTCGGTCAAGCTCGTCTCCACGAATGAGTGAATGCGATGTCGCGGGAAGGCCAAGTTCCCGCGCCACCGCAAGTGCAGTCATCGAATGATCGCCAGTCGCCATAATTACCCGTATGCCCGCGCGGCGGGCCCGCTCAAGCGCACCTTTAACGTCAGGTCGCACCGGGTCGGAAATGACTACACATCCAAGGAAACAAAGGTCGGAAACGAGACCGAGGAGCCCTCCCTCATCTCTTCGTTCTTCATCTGTAAGTGTTTTCCTAAGCGTACGCACACCAAGAGCAATGACGCGGTATCCTTGTCGCGCCAGCTCTTCAGCATTCCGAGCAATTTCTTTCTGTCTTCCAGCGATGGAACGCGCCTTTCCGCCAAAGAAACACTCACTTGATCGACGGAGTATCTTTTCCGGCGCTCCGGAGACGTACACGTTGAGATCTTTTTTCTTTTGGTGGAAGGAGGCAAGGAACCCCCAGCTATTATCGAATGTCAGCATAGCGACCCTGGGCTCCTTCTCAAGAAGGAGGTCGAGCTTCCCGCCGCCCGAGAGAAAGTACTGCATTTTGGCCACATCCGTTGGGTCTCCATGGATGCGTACCTCCCGCTCACCGCGTTCAACGATTGCTTCATTTGCGAGCGCCATCGCAATACTCGCTTCATCCTCATTCCCGCTCTCCGTTATCACGCGCTCGACGTGCATCCTGCCTTCTGTCAACGTGCCGGTTTTATCGACGCAGATGACGGTGGCTGCGCCTAAGGTTTCCGTTGCGGTGAGTTCCCGAACGACCCCCCGTTTCCGTAAAATACGTTCGGCTCCGATAGCGAGCGCGATCGATATCGCAGCGGGGAGTCCCTCGGGGATGCCCGCGACCGAGAGAGCGATTGCCATCGAAAACATTTCAATGAGGGGGAGTCCCTGTAGCCGGCCGATGGTGAAAATGAGTATTGCCGAGAGGAGCACGGCAAGCGCGATAATCCGGCTCAGGGTCGTCATACCTGCCTTCAGCGGAGAGACGGCGTGAGCCGCCGCTTGCGTCAACGCGCTGATGCGGCCGATTTCGGTTAAGGCGCCGGTGTGTACCACGACTGCCAGCCCCTCTCCGCGCACGATGACGCTCCCCATAAAGACCATGTTTCGTCTATCGGCAAGCGGAGCGTCTTCGTGGATTAAGAGCGTTTCCTTGACTATCGGCATTCCTTCTCCGGTGAGACTTGCCTCATTCACAGAGAGGCTCTGCACTTCGATAATTCTTGCGTCTGCCGGTACCAAGGAACCGGCCTTTAAAATGATGACATCACCTGGAACAAGTGTGTGCGCATCAAGTTCATGCACCTCCCAATTGCGGCGCACAAATGCCCGCATGGGGACGATTCGTTTGAGCGCCTTGAGGATATTGCTCGAGCGATATTCTTGCCAGAAACCGACACCGATATTTATGACAACGGCAAGGGTAATGAATATCGCGTCTTCGAATGCCCCAAGCCAAAGCGTAAGAGAGGCTCCGATGAGGAGGATATAGACGAGCGGGCTTACGAGTTGTCGGAGGAGAAGTCGAAATGCTCCATCCTCTTTTCGCTCAGGCAAAATGTTACTGCCATAGCGTTTAAGACGCCGACTCGCTTCCTCATTTGAGAGTCCTTTTCCTTCATCACTCTCGAGCTCCGCGAGTGTTTTTGAAACTGTTTTATGATGCCACATTCCCCTGTGTTTTAACTTCGTCCATACATTAAACCACGCTCGGATAAGAAAGAATACTTGGCTGCGCTTTTTTTGCTGGATTTCTGGTGATTTTTGTGGAAGAATCTTAAATGAAACCTATGGCACCCGATCTCGACACTATTGTTTCCCTCGCCAAGCGGCGGGGTTTTGTATTTCCATCTTCTGAAATCTACGGTGGACTCGCGGGAGCATGGGATTACGGCCCTTTTGGCAGCGAACTCAAATACAACATTGAACACCTCTGGTGGAAGCGGTTTGTCTCGGGTCGTGAGGATATGTACGGCATCAACTCCTCAATTTTAATGAATCCCAAGGTGTGGGAATCTGCCGGGCATGTTCAAGGGTTCGGCGACCCACTCATGACATGCGCAAATTGCAAGAACTCATTTCGGGCTGACGAATATGGTGATGGCGCTCCGGCTTTATGCTCTTTCTGCGGCGCTGACACGAAGTCTCTCTCGACACCCAGGGTGTTCAATACCATGTTTGCGACGCATGTCGGGGTATCCAAGGACGAAGAGCACATAACATACCTTCGTCCCGAAACGGCGCAAGGGATGTTCGTGAATTTTAAAAACATACTGGATTCTCTGCATCCAAAACTTCCTTTTGGAATGGCACAAATCGGGAAAGCATTCAGAAATGAGATCGCGCCGCGGGATTTTCTCTTTCGCGCGCGTGAGTTCGGGCAAATGGAGATAGAGTATTTCGTGAAAGAAGCGGAGTGGGAAAAGTGGTTTGAATACTGGCGAGGAGAGATGGTTGGGTGGATAGAGGAGATAGGTATTTCAAAAAACCGCTTTCATGAACGTGAAGTCTCCGACACTGACCGGGCGCATTACTCGAAACGCACGATTGATTTCGACTACGATTTTCCTTTTGGGAGGAAAGAATTATACGGACTTGCGTATCGTGGCGATTACGACTTGCGCAAGCACGAGACGGGGAGCGGGGCGGATATGCGCTTCACGGACCCCGAGACAGGGGAGAAATTCGTTCCTCATGTGATCGAACCTACATTCGGCGTGGACAGAACTGTTCTTGCCATTCTTTGCGAAGCGTATGCTGAAGAGGGTAGCGGCGAAGAGAAGCGTGTTGTTCTTCATTTTAAGCCCAAACTTGCTCCGGTTAAGATCGCAGTCTTTCCGCTCCTGCGGAATAAACCAGAGCTCGTTACGGGAGCTCGAGAGGTATTTCAGGCGCTTAAAGGTATGTTCCCATCAACCCTTTGGGATGACAATGGCAATATTGGGAAACGTTATCGAAGACAAGACGAACTCGGGACCCCATACTGTGTGACTTTTGACTTCGAATCAATAGAGGACAAAGCTGTTACAGTCCGCGACCGCGACACGATGGAACAAGAAAGGATTAAGGTGGAGGAGCTTCCCGCCTACCTTTCTGAGAAATTCTAAATAAAAGCGGCAAGTACGGTGAGCAGGCCGAAGCCGATAATAAAATAGCTGAAATTGACGCGGTGCGCGACCTTGAGAAGGACGTGTATGCTTGCGATTCCCGTCACGAAAGCTGTGGCAAGGCCTATCAATGAATCTGCCGTGAACGCCGCAACGTTGGTGTTTAAAATGATATTTCCGCCTAAGACAGCAGGGAGACTCATGAGGAAACTTATCCGCAAAGCTTCTTCTTTTCCAACACCCCGGAAGATGAGTGCTGCAAGGGTAAATCCCGAGCGTGAAAATCCCGGAATTACGGCAAGCCCCTGCGCAAACCCAGTGATAACCGCGTCTGCCACACTCGTTCCCGAGGCGGTTTTTTTTCCGAAGTAATTCTTATTTCTCTGGATAAGACCGGTCACGATAAGCAGGGTGCCGATTATTCCGGTCAAGAGTTGCGCCGAAACGAGCTTTGTTTCGATTTTTCCGATGCCCCAGTAGATGCCGAGCCCGAGTATTCCGGAAACAAAAGTCGAGAAAAAGAGAAATACAAGGAGCGCTCGGCCTCGGGAGTCGGTATGCTTAAAGTTATATGCGCTTTGTATGATAAGGAGAACATCCTTTCGCAAATAAACAAGAGCGGCCAAAAATGTTCCGGCGTGGAGGAAAAGCCCCTCTCGGATGATTGTCGTAAGAGTCGCCTCTTCTCCGAAAACACGCGTTTTCACGAGAATGAGTAACGACTTCGAGCTTATAGGGAGCCATTCCGTAAGCCCCTGAATTATCCCCAGTACGAATCCCTCTATCATTTTATTGTGAACTATAGCACGGAACGTAAAGAAGAAGCCCCGTCGATATTCGCCGGGGCTTCTTAGCCGGAGATTCTAGGGGAACTTATGTTCTCCAGTTGATGTTGTGGAGCTTGCAGAGACTCCGTACTATGTGACGTTGGAGAACCATTTTTTCTCCAACGTAGTCGAGGCAATCAATGCCCACAAGGTCTTTTTCTTTGGCTTCAGCAATGTGCCCGATGATCTCAATGACAATCTTATCCTGCTTACGCTTATGGTCGGCTTCGGTGTACATGTCTCTCTTTTCCACCGTATACCTCCTATCGTTTCGAATCTAGAAAAACTATATTTATTATGTATATCTTTGTCAATATATTTGATCTATTTCGTAAAAAAAGTGCCGTACCCGAAGATCGTGCGCTTTATTTTATTGAAGCTCGCCTTTTTGCTTGGATTTTCCTAGCTTATAGCGCCCACTTCTCTATGATGCACAAGATGAGCTTCGGTATGGGAAAGAACACGAAGAGAGTGGGGTTCCCCGAGGTTAAATCTTGGGGACGAGATGAAAAGTCAATAAGAAAAAACCCGCCGTTCGTTTCGCTTCGTGCGGAACTACTAGGCGGGTTGTTTAACTCATTGCGGCTCTGGGTTACGCCGCGAGAGTTTCCAGGTTGTCGATGATGCCAATCATCCGGCCGGTGTGCGAGGTCATAAACTTTCGGGCTTGTTCCGAGACGACATCGTAGGCGTTCAGGTGCTCCATTCCGGGGTGTCCCCAACCGCCCTTCATCTCATCCTTTCCCAGTCGCCAGTAGTTGACTGGATGGGTGAAAAGGCCGTGGATGTTGCCCAGAAAAACCTTGCTATCCGTGACCGTCTCGCCGCGCTTGGTGCGATTCCAGCCGTGCTCGCTCCGTCCAGCATTCTTGAAGTGCTTCTCGAGCATTCGTAGCTCCTGAAGCACCCCGCGGTACTGGCCGTAGTCGACCTCCTCGAATGCTAGGATGAGATCGCCGATTCCGCGATCGTGCCACCTCGACACAGTGTTGAAGAAGTAGACGATCTCGGTGAGCGGGTCACTCGATTTTGATGAACGTTCAAGAGCCTGACGGAGTTGTTGGAATTCTGGCTTCAGCGCAGTGAGATTGTGCTCCGGCTTGGTGAAAATTGCCTTCACTCGCTTTCTGATACTCATGACCAATTCCTTTTTTGCAAAGAACTAACTATCAATCCACTGTTTAAAGCATAGCATATATAAGTTATATTGTCAATTTATGCCCTCAAGAGGAATCGAACCTCTATTTCAAGCTTCGGAGGCCTGTGTCCTATCCGTTGAACGATGAGGGCTTTGTGTGCAAGCTTAGTATATCACTGCTAAAAAATGGTGCGGCCGCGATGATTTCTCATCGCGGCCGATACTCTTACTTTTCTTCCTCTCTTGCCTCGAGCCCCCAGAGCTTCCGCCATGCCCAATCGTTTATCCCAAAAACTATCACCAAAAAGGTGACAGCGATGATGAATCCAATCCCACTAAGGTCGGATTTATCATCATAGTCGTCATCGAACCATGGTGTGCGGTTCTCTTTGTTTACCTCATCCATATTTCTCACTTTCGAGGAGGACGGTACAGGAGAGGGTATGCGTTGTCAACGGATGTGTTTCGCTTTGTCGAGATAGTCGAGGATTGTATTAATGAATTCGGCATGGCTCCACGTGAGCGGTGCCACCGATATTTGTTCTCCGGTGTGTGGGTCGAGTTGCTCGGACATAATGCCCGAGGGGAGTGCACGATCGCAGACCCATTTGAATCCATCACGCACCATCTCGAGGTCTTTTTTCGTTTCCGCTATTGCAATCTGGTACTGATGGAGCCAGAGCGTTGTCAAAAACCATGGATTTCCCGTGATGTGAGCGTCCTTTCTGTGGTACGGATCATTTTCGTGACGCGCGATGCCGCCAATGTGGCCGTGATCTCCGGTAGTTGAGAAAGAAAGTTTATTCACCACTGTTTCAAATGATTTTTTGATTCGCTCGTCGTCTTTCGGGAGAACTCCGAATCGATAGGGCCCGTAGAAACTACTCACGTCAATGGTGCGGTCAACATGCATTTCTCCGCCTCTCGTATCGATGAGTTTTACGAAACAGCCGAGTTTCTCATCATACAGGTGTGCCAAGATGCCTTCTTTAACCTCGCGCGCACCCTGATCGTACTTTTCCGATTCTTCTTTTTTCCCGAGGACATCGGCAAAATTACTTGCGGCGCGGAGCGCCGCATAGACCGTCGCCGCCGTAAACGTGGACGTCCCGAACTTTTCTTCCCAAAGATCATACGATCCGTAGGGGAGACCGGTTTTCTCATCGCGGTAGAAATAGAGGAAGTCCGCGATTTTTTTCACGAACGGATTGTAAATTTTCTCGATGAACTCGAGATTGTGGTGAAGCGCATAGTGGTTCCACAAAGCGTGGAGAACGAGTGCCGTTTCGTCTTCTTGTATGGCGAGTTGTTTCTTGTCGTTATACACCCACGGATGCCAGGAACTCCCGAGCGAGCCGTCGGATTGGTATTTGTGATGGAGGTATCCTTCCTCGGAGAGAACTTTATTGCAAAATTCGAAAAAACGATTTGTTACTTCGATATAGCCCATCCGATCGAGCGCAATCGCCGTGAGTGCGCCGTCGCGTGGCCACATATAGTTATAGGTGTCGCGTCCATACTGGAGAATGTCCGAATCTCCGGAGGCAATAATGGCTCCGCCGTTATCCACGTGAGTGCGAATGATAAGGAGGGATTTTTTGAAAAGGTCTTCGAGTCGCGTGTCGATGTCGATTAAGTTTACCTGATTCTTGTTGACCCATGCTCTCCAATAGTTCGCCGTCGTTTCCACCATGTGGTTCGGAGTTTTCAGCTTGATTTCTTTCCAGAGCGTTTTTATTTCACTGAGGTCTCTTGCGGCGATGATGATGTAGTCGAATGTGCTCGAGCTCATTGCCGGGATATCGTGATGGAAACCGATGGTGGAATCAACCGAGCCGTGCTCAACCGGGTTTTTTGAAAGCACTCCGTCTTCGGCATCGCGCCAGGTGCCTTCCTTTCCTTCGATGTTGAATACCCCAACGGAGTAGTCGTCGAAACTTCTGCCGTCTAAGTGTGCCCCGGTGACGAGAAAAATTCTTCTGCCGCGGTAGTGAATGATTGATGCAAAATCCGGGTCATAGTAGGCGGTGTTCCCGTGGTTTAATCCACTGATTTCGAACTGCTGGTTAAAAAATATCCTGATCGAGCGGTTACGGTTCCAGCGGTTTTCAATGGTGATGCGCCGTATAAATACGTTGTCTTCGTTATAAACCGTATCTCGGAAGTGAAGGGAAATATTCAATTCGCGGTTCTCCGCGTCAATCCGTGAGACGAGGGTTTCTCCGTCATAGTTGGTCCGCACATCCCAACCTTCGCCAACCCAGCTGTACGTTCCGTCAACCCAAATACCGATCCGATGAATGCAGTCAGCGGTTTGGTTCTCGAGTCCCACATGAGGGAAGTGGAAGTCGCGCACTCTCCCGTAGCGGTCGAAACCGATGAGAACATTCCCATTTCCCAATACGAGAGATCGAGGCATCTAGGTCAGATGGATTTTTTTTCGCGAACGTGAAATTTTTATTCCCGCCCCCCATTTCATAATAGATGTATGCTCATACGCTATCCTTAAGTATATCGTTTGCAGTTTTTCTCGTCTACACGGTTGCGAGCGCCTCCGCCCTTTTTTCTTCTTTTCCACTCGCGAGCCGCAACTCCAAATCTTTGAGCACGTTCATATAGGAAAGATAGGCATCGTAAGGAGTGTCGTAGGGATTAAAGTATTTGTGGACATCGCCGTCGGCGAACCACTTTGTGCACATGTAGTAGAAATGGTCCGAGGTTTGCATGCGACGCCACGCGTCAAGGATATCGTAGCTCTTACTCGCGAGGACGCGCTCTCTTAGGCCATAGAGTGCTCGGAGCGCATCGTGTTGCATCGAGTTCGAGAGCCATGCCGAGAGGTCGCGCTCAACGTCTGCCCAGGAAACGTAGTGGGGGACATCGAGCTCGGCAACCGGCTTAAAGAGCGTCATCGCCTCGGATGGCGTGATGAAACAATTATTGGAACTTTTCAGAAGTTCTCCGGGGAGTGCGCGGAGGAAGTCAAAAATTCCGGTGTCTTCCCACTGGTGTTCACCGAAAGTTTCATAATCCATAAAGAGATTTACGACCTGCGCATTGCCCTGCTTCGCATTTATCCACGAGCCGTATTTCCCAGTATCAAGCGGCCACTCTTCCCACGAACGTGAAGAAAATCTGAAAGCGATATCGTCGGAGAGTTTGTAATTCTTGAGAAGAAGTCCCATCTTCTTTGTTCCTCGTGGGCGGTAGAGAAAATCGGGACTTCGCCAGCCCAAAACATGATCCGCCCCTTCGGCGAGTATTCCCCGGAAACCCATACCTTCCGCGGCGAGCGCGAGGTCGTTTCGGTAGATGAGTTCGGTGTTCCGGAAAACTTGCGGTCGCACCCCGAATACTTTTTCTATGGTACGGCGGTGCATATCAACCTGCTCGGCGAATTCTTCCATTGAGTAAAGGAATGAAAGCGAGTGGTAATACGTTTCGCCAAGGATTTCGACGCGGCCCGTTTTGACCAGGTCCTGAAACGATTTGAGCACCTCTGGAGCGAATTCCTTAAATTGTTCAAGGATTACACCGGTCAGAGAAAACGTCACTTTGAACTCCGGGTGTTGTTTCAAAAGTTCGAGGAGAATGCGATTTGTGGGGAGATACGATTTCTCCGCTACCTTTCGGAGGACAAACTGATTGTTTAAGTTGCCATTCGTCCCGTTAAAATAGTTCCGGTCTTTCCCGATATCGAAGACGCGGTAAGGTTTGAGACGGTAGGGTTGATGGACTTGGAAGTAGAGGCAGAGTGCAGGCATAGCTTCTATGTTAAACCAGAGGTCAGTTTTCCGTAAATCGAGAGACATTTCTCCGCGGCCTTATCCCACGTCACACCGCGCGCCTCCGCACTGCCATATTCGCCGAGTGTGTCCTTGAGCGGTGGGTACGCGAGGACTCCGAGGATTTTATTCGCCATTTCCTCGACATCCCAAAAATCGACCTTAAGCGCGTGTTTCAAGACTTCGGACACGCCCGACTGCTTCGAGATAAGTACGGGAACCCCCTCTATTAGTGCTTCAAGCGGGGTAATGCCGAAAGGTTCTGATACGGAGGGCATGACATAGAGATCGCTCGCTCGATAGACCTCCGCAAGTTCCTCTCCACGGAGAAATCCAGTGAAAATAATTTTATCGCCGATGCCCATATAACTCGCTTCCGCGATGAGCTGGCGCTCCATGTCGCCGGATCCCGAGATGATAAAAATAACTCGAGGATTCACTTCAAGCACGCGCTTCGCTGTGCGTAAAAAGTAATCCGCGCCTTTTTGAATGGTGAGGCGCCCCACGAAGGAGACCACGCTGTACCCATGACTCTTGAATGCGAGTGTAGTTTCTCCTACCTTTCGTCGCGGATCCGCACTCATTTCGACACCATTATGAACCACTTCAACTTTGTCGGGGTTAATTCCGTACCTACTGGTGACGATGTCTTTCGTAAATCCTGAAACGGTTGCGACGCGGTCGGCGGTTTCCATACCCCAGCGCTCTTTCCCGTAGACATGTTCATTAATATTGTGTCCACCGGTACGATCGAATTCCGTTGCGTGTACGTGTACGACAAGCGGTTTTCCACTTACTTCTTTTGCGCCGACTCCGGCGCCGAAGGTGAGCCAGTCGTGCGCGTGGATTACGTCGAAGCGCTCGCGAGCGGCAATTGCGCGCGAAAGTTGGGCAAAGCGCTCGACTTCTTGAAAAAGATTTGCTCCGTAGAGCCGCTGTTTCTTCGAGTCGAGGTTCCCATACTCTTCATCGTATGATTCGCTCGAGAGATAGGGCGAGAGGGGAGAGTCAACGATGAGATAATCAATGCCATCGCCCGCAAAGACAAGTTTCAAATGATCCGCCTTGATAGGCTGTTTTTTTGGAAGCACGAAAATCACTTTTGATCCGCGCGCCACGAGCGCCTTGCTCAAACCAAAGCAGGCGACACCAAGCCCACCGCTGTTAAAAGGAGGGAGCTCCCAGCCGAACATTAAAATGGTCATCCGATTTGGATGGTAACAGTGCTTTTTGCACACTTAAAAGCGCGAGCAGAAGCACTTTCTCAAGTATATCTCGAAAACACTCTATAGTGTGCTCATTATTTGCCTTTCGGCTGTGCATAACGCACTACGTGATAAACATTTTTCTGATTTTTCTCTATAGTGAGCGAAAAAAGAGATTTTCCGTGTCAAAATAGTCCAATTCATCCATGAAGACACCATCTCTCGGTAAAAAAGCACCCGATTTTACGCTCCCTGACGAGGATGGAGGTAAACACACGCTCTTTGGGTACCGTGGAAGATAGGTGCTTCTCTATTTTTACCCGAGAGACAATACCGCCTAGCGGGATTGTCTTCCCCGATCAAGCGTCCGTGTGTGAGTTTTGTAAAAATTGACAGTGGTTGGAAACTGGATATAGCTCAGTGAGACCAACCCAAGAAGAAGGATTTGAGAAGTGAAAGGAGAGGTGAGAGGGAAGTTCCCTAATCGTGTGCGTGAGATACGCGAAGATCTTCTCATGACGCAATTGCGACTCGCCAAGAAAGCGGGCATAGCGGTTCACACTGTTTCGAATACCTTAGGGATGTGGCTTAGGGCAGATGTAGACACTTCTGCAAAAAACTGCTCACAGGTTCGCACTTAGGCGCGAGGTAGTTTATTGCACCCATTCGGGTGCAATCGTATACTATCTAGGCAACATGAGAACCATCTTGCCTTGTACTTTTTATCGCACACTTGTGTGCGAGGTTGCTCTATTTATTATTGTGGTGGTTTTTTTCGCTTCATTCCCCGGAATTACTTTTGCGCAGGATGGTGAGTACACTTTTCTTGAACCATTTCCCTCCACGGATGGAACCTCGCTTACTCAAGTTTCCCGGCAAGATCTCTTCGCCCGATACGCCCAAACCGTTTTCAATCTAAGCCTCGGCGTAGCTGGAGTCTTGGCAGTTCTTATGCTCATCATAGCGGGAGTGCAATATACACTCGGAGCGGTGAGTGAACAGTCAAAATCGGATGCTAAAGATCGTATCCGCTCGGCGATTCTCGGTCTTCTTATCGTGCTTGCCGCTTATCTTATTCTCTGGACCATTAATCCCGACCTCGTCAGACTCGAGCTCAATGTGCCCTCTCTCACAGAGTTTATGCCCTCACCGGGTCCGGGCGGTGCACCACCCGCGGGAGTGCCGCCGCCTGTATCGGTGCCGCCGGCGGCAGTATGTCCGGGCTGTAATCCGGTCACTGACTACAACTTTCCTAAAAAAGCACCCGGCGCCGGGTGTGCCGGTTCTACATGCTATCTTGAAGCATCGCTTGCGCTCCGTCTTGAGCAATTAGATACCTCCCTTCAGGCGGCCGGTATTTCGTGGCAAGTGAATGAGATGTACCCGCCGACGCGCACCCACAGCAATTCCTGCCACCAATACGGAACCTGTACTGATGCAAGTATTACTGGTTCGCAGACGCCGGCACGTATTATCACTTTTCAAGAACTGGCGGCTGGGAGGGCGCTCCGTGCGCAGTATGAAGTCACTTCTCCGGCGCGGGAAGCGCAACTCCGGGCCGCGGGCGTAACGGACGTTCGCTACATTCCCGGAATCACCGGAGAGCACTTTTCGATATACAGTAACTAATGTAGCCGATTTTTTGAGCATGGACTTACCCACCATGCTTGATTGCTCCGTTCTTTCTTTCTTTCTATAATAATAAGCGGTGTAATAGTAGTAAAAAGTAGATTACTATGAATAATTCAAGTATAGTCGCAGTTCTCGTCGTAGCCGCGGCTCTCGGTTTTATCATTTGGTTTTCCATGGGTGCCGATACCACCCTTCCTGCTCCGGAGGAAGAAGGTACAGTTGAGAAGACAGACAATACTTCCGATGCTTCCTCGGCATGGGACGCGGTCTTAAGTGGAAATACGGCAGGAGAAGTTAAAAAACCATCCGCTCCGACCACATCCGCTCCGGTAACGCCACCAGCGGCAAGAGGAGAAGATGGGGTATATGTCGTGACGTATGGAAACAATGGTTTTTCTCCAGTTTTTACGCAGGTGAAGGCAGGGGAGGCGGTTCGTTTTATGAATAACAGCTCCCGGGCGATGATGATTAAATCAACGACCAAGCCGCCGTCTGACCAAGTTTTTTACTCCGGTTTCTCGCAAGATTCTTCCGTGGGTAAAGGAGGGACGTGGACATATCTCTTCACGCAAGTTGGTGCATGGGGATATACGAACTCTAATTATCCGTCGCACGCGGGGACCATCCTCGTTTTGCCTCAGTAGCAGGAACTAAGAAAGTCATATAAAAAAGAACCCCTGGGAGTACTGGTGGGGGGGTGGGGCGCGGTGTTCCCAATCCTTTCCAGTACTCCCAGGGGTCGAAAATAACTCTTCTCGCATTGTAGATGATCAGGGTTTAAGTGTCAAGCATGCGGGTTAAAAGAATCGGGAAAGCTCTGCAATTGCGAGTATCCCAAGAAAGTTCGCGAAGAATGAGAAGGGGATGAAAAGAAGGGCACGCGTTTTCACAAAACCGAGGATCATGATTCCGAGCTCGTCAGGGAATGGAGAAGCGATAATCGCTGCTGCGACAAAGGGCGAAAACCATCTGAAGAGTTTACGTTTGAAGATGTGGCGGACCATCTCTCTACGTCGTTTATTGAAGAGCGACATGATGTCGTCCGAGAACCTATCTTTCACAAAGAGATAAAGAACTAAGTCGCCCAAAAGAGCGCCCAATCCGCCAAAAAAGGCAGTGTTGAGAATAGAGCCCGACTTTGCCAGGTGTGCGAGGGTGGCGATTGCGGGAGCTGTGGTAAAGGCGGAGGTAAAAAAGAATCCCGCAATAAAATTCTCAAGCGGCTCAAAACCTTCTCGCGCCATAAGGAACGCGTGGAGAGCACCGCTCTTTGAAAGCCATACCGCGAAGGCGATACTTGCCGTGATGAGTATCGCATCTTGGTAGAGATTGTTTTTTACGCCGTTCATTTGAGAATAGTATAACGTACCCTCATGTTATACTGAGCATTCCACTATGTTCGATCTTGTTCCACATATTGTCTCCGCGGGGTACGTGGGGCTCTTTACCGTCGTTTTTGTAGAGTCGGGGCTTTTTTTTGGTTTTTTTCTCCCCGGTGACAGCCTGCTTTTCACGGTAGGCCTTCTCGCGTCGCAGGGAGTATTTGATATCGCCCTCATGTTGGCGCTTTTAAGCGTTGCCGCCGTAGCGGGGGATAGTGTTGGGTATGCATTCGGCAAACGCGTTGGGCAGGCGCTTTTTTCAAGGCCGGAGTCACGCTTTTTCAAACCAGATCACATGCTTCGCGCGAATAAGTTTTTCACAAATCATGGGAAGAAATCGGTTTTCCTCGCACGCTTTATCCCGATTGTGCGTACGTTTGTACCCATTGTTGCCGGTATCGCGCGCATGCCCTATCGGGATTTTCTTTTTTATAACATGTTCGGCGGGGTCTTCTGGGTTTTCAGCATGACGCTTTTCGGATACACGCTCGGCGTGTATGTCCCGAATGCTGAAGCGTATCTGTATCCGATTGTCGCCCTCATCGTCGCCATTTCCTTTTTCCCCGTGTTTTTTCAGGCGGCCTCGCGCCGTTCAAAAAAGTAGCTAGCCCGGGGCCGTTTTCTTTATTGCGTGCTGTCGGCTCCGCGCGACCAGACGCTCACGCCGTTTGGTTCTTTGCCGACGGAAATCTTGGCGATTTCGGTATCACTCGCTGTGTCGATAACAGATAAGTCTCCGCTTAAGAGGTTTGTGATATACACACGCGCCCCATCGTTTGAGACGGCGATGCCATGCGGGCCGTCCCCGACTGTAATTTCCTTTGCGACCGCCATGGTCCCAAGATCGATTTTATAGACGAGCGATCCCTGTGGCTGCCCGGAATAGTATCCTTGGTCGGCAAGGTAAACGTATTGCGAATCCGGGGTCGCGTACATCTGGATGGGTCCCTTTGATCCATTGGGCAAATCGATCATTCTGACTGACGCATCGCGGACTGTATAGACGGCGAGTTGTTTCGTATCGTAGAGCGAAGCGACGACGTATCTCCCGTCCGCGGTGATGCCGACTTGCACCGCTTTTCCACCGAGCGGGACGATTGAGAGCTCGTTTGAGGCAATGTCGAGAATGCCAAGCGATTTCCCGCCGAAGTTTGCGATATACGCCGTTTTACCATCGGGACTGACACGCACACCGTGTGGTTCGGGAGGCGTTTTCTCGGGGCCGACCGCCGGCACGAAGATTCTTTTTTCGATCTCGAATGTTTCCGCGTTTATTTTATAGATAACACCCTTTGTCTGCGCCGTCACAATGGCAGTTTTGCTGTCGGGTGTGATGGAAACGTGGGCGAGGTGTATACCGCGCTCGATGGGGATGCGCTTTATAATGCGGTCGGTTATCGGGTCAATGACGATCACTTCGTCGGAATCGTCACCGGCTTCTTTTTCTTCTCCGTGCGCATTAGCTTCCGGCACGACCCGGGACGCGTGTCCTTGGTGGGAGCCAGAATTTGCCGTTACCCAGACGCTTCGCATATCGGGCGCGACTTGCACATTGTGGGGCGCGTAGGGGAGTATACCTCCATCATGCTCGACCGCGAGACTGATTTTTGAGATAACTTTTTGTTTTATTGGATCGACGACGGCGATGAATCCGTCGCCCTCGACGGCAGTGTAGACTTTTTCTCCAGGAAGTTCCCGGGGGATTGCTTGGTATCCGATAATTGCCACCGCTCCGGTGACGATGAAAAGCGAGAACAGTACCAGTTTGTTCATGGGTTCAAATTTCTTATTAGCTTTTTAATCAGATTGTATTATATCATCCGTTTCTATACCGGGGCAATTTCTCTTATTTAATGTGTAAGCGGGTGACGCTGTGGTTTCTGCCACGCGGTCAGTTTTCCGGCTTTTTGCTCGATAGGATCAGCGCGCCTTAGGAAGCGGGCGCGCGCGGAGGTTACGATGGGGAAGTGGCGCGCGGCGACGAGCGCACGTTCGATGTACCAGAGATCTTCTTCGTCCGTCGTCCAGTTGCGGCGGTTGAAGCGCGCGAGATTTAACGTTCCGTATGAGCGGAGCGTTTTCGTGCCGGAATCAAGAAAATATTCGTGGAAATAGGAAATTGCAAGTTCCCGCACACTGCGATACACCGGATCCCGATAGCGCAGCGCGGCATGGTTCGTTTTGCTTACTGCACCCCAGCGCCCGCGCTCGCGGAAGACGGTCACTACATGACTTTCGTCATTTGGTGTTGTTTCAAGGTCAAGGAGAAGCGGCGGACGGCCGTGGACAGCGAGCGCGGAGGCGGCGAATACTGCGCCCTCAAGACAGTGTGCTTTTCTCTCGCGGAGGATGCGCCGTGGAGACATGAATGTGTCGTGGTGTTCTTCGAAATTGATTGGCAGGGTTTCGAGAAAATCTTGGATGTGCCTTGGGTTTTTCAGTTTTTGGAACACGCGGAGTTCTTTTTCATTAAAACCAAGTGCGTGTCGCGCCATAGTTTGTAGTATATCTGAAAAATAAAAAGGAAAACGCCGCGAGATCAAATATCTCGCGGCGTCCCCACCGTCTGGTTGTTCCCCCTTTGTGCTCCGCTCGAAGCGAAGATTCATGCATCAAAGCAACCAGACGGCAGTAAAAATCTCGATATGCTTTTCCTCCGTCAGATTAAAATACTTTCAAATTCTTTGCAAGGTTGTGGCAATAGATAACAAAAGCCGCCGCCAGACAGGAAACGACTTTTGTCTGGGGCGGCGCTAGTCCGTCCGGACGATCATGTTGAAACTGGAGACAGGCGTGCTAAGAGTCTTCCATCTCCTGCTCTTCTTCGAGAGCTTGGGTTTGACATCCTCCTGATTCTCTCGGGAGGGGGCCTACTTGACCCCATCTGCTCGAGCACATCAGCGTCGTGAACCGAGATAACCGTCACCATGAGCGGAATTTCGTGTGGGGGAAGATAGGGCTCCACGAACTTGTAGGTACAGGGTCCTTGCCCTCTTCTGTGTCTTGTTCGTGCTTGGCCACTCTTCACCACTGCGTAGCGACGAAGATGGTGAGCCGGAATGGCCCACTCCATCTTGACTCCGTACTGATTCTGCGAGAGAACCCGACCCTTCAAATCCAGGGGAAAGATCCCGATGTCCGTGAGAAAATTGCGCGGCATCACGATCTCTTCTCCGACCTTGAATTTCCGCCCCCGATACTGGGAGTATTTAGCCTCTTTACGTCCCATGTGGGCCTCCTTGCCTACGTCTACCGGTAGTGGTAAGACTTCTGGGATATGTATACCCTATTTCCGCCGTTTTGTACAGGTAGCGGGTGATAGAAGAGGATGGTGTTTACTAGCTTAGCGGATGCCTGTGTCTACGTCGAGAGCGAGCTCCAGTGTCTTATTTGCTTTGACAGAGATGGTGGTGGGGAAGGTAGTGCGGCAACCGAGGAATTCACACTCCGAGAGAGTAACACGGTAATTGCCTTCCGGTATTTCGTCTTTGAACGTCCCGTCCGGCGCGAGCTTGATATAAAGCGGGGAATCAACTGGTTTCCCGCCGCCGAGCGGCTCGAGCTTGAGGGTGCGCGACGAATATGGATCGGGCACGGGGCCGGGGCATGGCTCGACGGGGCAGAGTGGCCCGATTGTGATACGGCCGGTGACGGTCCCCGATGTGCTAAACCATTCGTTGTCGGTATCTGTATCGTCGCCCCCGCCATCATTTGGGCAGGCGGCAAATTCGCAATTGGGGCCTGTACGCCCGACGGCGGAGCCGTCGGGGCAGAGTTTTGCTTCCATGGTGCAGGCAACGAGACCGCCTCCGTCTTGCCAAGATTTCAGGAAGAATATACCTCCTGCGAGAGTGAGGAGAACAATTACCAGAATGCTAACGGTGATTTTAATCACCAGAGTTCAACAAGAGATTCTATTTATTTTTTTTCTTAGCAGCTTTTTTCTCAAGCATCAGCCGTTTGATTTCAAGCCGCTTCTTGGTTTTATGGGAGTGTTTTGATTTTTTGTGCATTTTTCGTGCACCATCTCTTTTTGCCATATGAATATTTTAATAAAAAGTTAGATTTTTATCATCTTAGCGAAAGAACCGATCAGTGGAAGCTCTTTTTCTCTTCCGTGGGTAACATTTATGATTCCAAGAACAGATAACACAATAGTGGCAAGGTTCCATATATTCCAGAGCATATAAAATTGCCAGCTCACAATACTCATTAACAATGGCACAGCAATTTCTAGTCCAAATAATACGAGACCTTGCTTTATGTGATATTTTACAAAGCTATCATCCTTCGCAGAGAGATAAGAGACAATGACCAGAGGTCCGATATAGGCCAATATTGCCATTAGGTTCTTATTATCTGCTGAGTTATGGCTTCCACCATGATCTTGAGATTGTGCCGCGTTGCCAGTCGAATTATAGTTTTGCGAGTCCATGAAACTTAACAGTTATTTATAATAACCTTAATTATAACATATGACCCTCTAAGTTTTCTACTGGCTCGCATGGGAGGACGCCTTCCGAACCACAGAATGGGAGAAAATCTTCCCATTTCCTGATGTTTCTGTGCGTCAGATCCGTTACTTATTGACTTTAGTGTAGCATTTTTCTCCCTGCTGGAAAATTTTCGAACCGACCCCCAGCCCGAAAAACCAGATTCTTTTTAGAGGGTATATACATGAAAATAGGATCCTCCAGCGCGCTAGTGTACGGGTTTATTTCAGCGCAAGTGCCTTTATCTTTGTAACAAGATCACTTGGAATAAATTGACCGTTGTTTTCGATTCTCAAAAGTGGCACTCCGGCTTCGTGCAAGATTCGCTCCACTTCCTTATCTCGTTCCTGTCGGTCGAGACGTTCGTGAGATTTGTCATCAAGCTCAATGGCAAGCTTAGGAGAAATATATGCTTTATCGCATAGAACAAAGTCTACAGATTTACGATTGATGTGCGCTAAAGCCGCGCGCCAGTTTTGCCCCTTAACGCTGTGATCGAGGAGGGTTGGTAGATGCACTTGAGCGAAAACAAAGTATTCAGATCCCACAGCAGAAACTAAGACATCATAAAACTCATGCTCTGCTCTTGTTAGAAAGAAGTTACGCCTCTTGTATTGATATTTTGCCTTTTCTTCAGCTCCTTCACCACCCTCGAATCTTGCCTTGAAAATACCAACTACGACGGCTAGAACAACAACTATTCCCGCAAGAATAAATAAATTAGTCATTTTAGTTTAAAGTGTATTCCCAACCCGGCTTCCATGCTTTAGTTTTTCTCTGGCTCCGGCGCCAGGCTCGACCCAGCGCTCGACTTAGAAACGGCTCTGGTCGCAGCGGCTAGCTGACGAACGCACTCGGCTCGCGGAAGACGATGCCCGGAAAGTCCCGCGCCTCGATGAACTCCTTCACCTTTCTGTGCACCACAACCGCGCCGACGTATTCGGCGAGGCGGAACATCAGGACTCCTCCCGCCTTGTCCGGATCGATCGCCAGCGACTCGATGCTGGCGTCGACCATCCGCGTCCCGGGCGGATCGTTGAACACAGTCGCCTCTAGGTCCGCCGCCTTGCGGATGCCGACGAGGTTGAAGGCCTTGTACCCGCCGTACTCGACGGAGCCATCTTCACTCCGAAGCACGGCATCATAGAGATCGAGGTTGTCCACACCGCATTGAGCCAGTGCTTCCGCGAATCCGGTGCTCATCAGACATGCGGTACCAAAGAATGGCAGGAGATCTCCATTCTCGTGTCGCGGTCGTATGGTCACCACGACCGGCTCCTCGATCGGCTTGCTGAACCGATGCCCGCCCATCCAGCGATCCCTCAGACTCGGCTGAGGGGGTGGCATCAGCAGCATCATCTTGCTGCTGATGGAATCGAGGATGAAGTACGACGGCTCCCCTGGGTCCTTCTTCTGCTTCTTCGCCTTTGGTCTCATACGATTGCCGTTGTAGAACCTAAATATATCGCTAAGAATTTTTTCATACGCCTTTTTTGTTATCTAACTTGTTTATTATACAGTATGGGATAGTAGCCATACTATTAGCTCGTTTATGTAGTGTCACTTGTGCGACGCTCTGCGTCGCACGAAAAAATTTCTCTAAAAACCCTTTAAGTTTTTCACTGGCTGGGCTTGTATGCCCTCGCTCGTAGTTATTTTACCCGAAATGGAGGCCTCTAG
>ERZ1292623.109-Hain-H51-01um-R1-109-length-90552-cov-7_pt1 | contig 90552 bp, 85 predicted proteins | sample MGYA00564398_ERZ1292623 | MGnify/ENA primary metagenome ERZ1292623 (study PRJEB36523, sample SAMEA6512633) | groundwater metagenome | collected 2019-01-07 | study: AquaDiva: Metagenomics assemblies of 32 groundwater samples
GCGAGGTCGCTCAGGCGCGCGGCATTCGCGTCACGGGTGTCGAGTGGGGGTGCCCTCGGAATGACCGGGCTCTAAATGGACGCACCGTTCGTGAGTCCGCTGAAGACCTGGCGTCCATGCCCGTGATGAAGGCCGCGAAATTTATCCTGTTCATCGACGACGCCATAACCGGCAGCCGTTTCAACAAAATGGCGAGGGCTCTCCGCAACGCGGTCGGTGAGAGCCGTTTCGGTGCTGTGGCGATATGGGTGCGCTTCCATCCGAAGGCCGGCCGCGGGACCGGGCAAATTCGGGACCTTCGGCGGGTTCGAGACTGGGCAAAGCACCATGGCATGCCCTTTGGCGAAATCAAACTTTCTGATCTTCCGCTGTTCAGTATAGACGGCGGAACACCAGTGTTTTTCCAGTCGGCACTAGCCTGGGGAGATGCAGCCCATACGGCCGGTAAACGCAAGGCCAACATACTGTTCCTGTTCATCGATCGGCTGAAGGCGATCACACGAGAATTGGGAGCGCCCGGCAACAGTCCCGCGAGGACGACGCTGATACGGGAGGTCTGGCGTCTGGACGTCAACGGGAACCAATCCCTCATATCCGCTGTGATCGCTGAAACGGTCAGTGTCCGGCTCATCGAGGCGCTGCCAGCGGACTTCTTTGACCAAATTCGTGATGCTGCCAAAACCGCATTCCCTCACGACTATCTGGGGCGTGCCATTGCCGGTGAGCCAGACCTGCGGAAAAGAACCGACTGGCTCGGCCGCTGCATCTACGACGCCGCCAGCCGATACATGGCCGATCATGAGGCCGTGTGGCTCAACCGTCCGGTTAATGATCTTCATAACGCAGGCTATGCGGCTGGGGTTGATAGTCCGCACCGTGACCATGATTATGGTCTCTACACGCTACCCATGGCGAAGGGGGAGGATGCCCTTCACCTTGAACTGGTCGATCTTGTTGTAAGCGCTGCTAAACAGCTGGCCCCTCGACCCTCTCCGTGACGGGTTAGGCTGCGCGATGGTTCATCTTGCACCCGCGTCTCTGCCGGTCTTCTGTACGAACTGAGCCTTTGCACGGTCTCTTCCGGCGGGTATTGCCACTCCCGCCCCAATGGGCAGGATATTGTGGAACTATTTCATTTCGCCTGACCGGCTTCGACGCTATTTTGCTGGCCCAGACAAGATGGGGTGAAGCATCTGACGCTCGACGGTTTTCTCACGGTCCTCGCACTTCTTGCGGCGCTCTATGCGGTGCTCAGCCCCGTGCAACGGATCAGGCTCTCCATGTCCTGGCGATCGCAACTGATCCTGGCGGTCCCCGCCAGTATCGCGATACTGGCGTTCGAACTGTTCGATCTCAATCCTCCGGCTTGCCCGTCCACTCTCGGCGGCATGTGCCGCTATCTTGAACTGGGGGCCGCAGATCCGGGCGTCCCGCGCAAGTTCGCCTTTCTGATCGCTTTCGCGTGGCTGATCGGCTCGGTCTACATTCATCGTGCGGCCCGCCCGACATTGCGCAGCCTTCCAGAGCTCACGCAGCTTGCGACGAGCCTTGTCGATGAGGAACAATATGACGACGCGATCAGGCTGGTCGAGCCGCATCTTGAGCTCATCGCTGTGGCAAGCCGCCGAAGAGCGAAAATCCAGCTGGCTCATGACCGACTGAAAGACTTCGGACCCGTCGACCCGCAGTCGTTCGCAGCGTTCTCAAGGCCGCGCGGCCCGGGCCCGCACCCATATCGAGGCGAGAACCTGCCGGATTGGGCGGCGCGGCCGGTCCGCGCGCTTGCGACGTTTGTTCCGGCCCATAAGCGCGCAAAGGAAGCCGCGTCGGACATGCTTCAGCTGCTCTTCCACTCAAACAGGTTGCTCGATCACATTGTCGATCGCCGACCCCACTTCGGTGTCGCACTGGCAAGACTCGATGTTTATGGTTCGACCGAATTTGTAGAGCGCTATCTCACCCGCCTTATCGCAACACCGGCAAGCGCGCTCTATCAGGAGCTTGCCGGCAACGAAATTTCCGAAAGTCCGATCGGCTACCAGCTTCCGGAGCGCAATCGGCTGTTGCACTACCTGTTCTCCAACCCTGAGAACGCAGAGCGCCTGTCTGTCTGGAAGCCCATCGGTGACTATGTAAAGCGGCTCCTCGCCGGCGATGAACGGCAGGGCTATTGGAGCCATCTGAATGGCGATCCTGGCTGGTTCGAGCGCGAACGGACCAGCGATCCTGTTTGGAGCGCCATGTTTTTCTTCGACATCATGATAACCTCGGCCGCAAGGCACGGAATCGAGTATCATATGTGGCTCTACTATCTGCCACGCTTCGCCGGCCTGCTCGAAAATGGCTATGATTCCGATGGTAGCGGCATCGACAAGGAGGCAGAGTTCCCCACCCGTGCAGCGCGGCTGCTGTATGAGCTTTTCGGCTTCCTTACATCATGGACGACTCTCTATGATCGGCTGCCCGAAGGCTCGAAGCTACGGCTCATGCCAGACCGACATGATCGGGGCAGCGCGATCCCGCATTCTGCGGCTATCGCGCTCGGCGAAACGCTTGCGATCGTTATGGCCTCCGAGCGGATCGATGACGGTGTCATTCAGACCCTTCACGACGTTGCACTTCGCGCAATTCGGGAAATCCACGATGATGGGATGCGGGGGTATGTGACAGAGGCGATCTTGCGCGGCGGCGAAAACAAGTTCTCCGCGCCGCATCTTGACCGGTTGGCCGATCGCTTCATCCGCATCGACGCTTACGATCAGCACGAGATGGCCAGTTATGCCGATGCTCTCAATGCCCGTCTCGCCGATACCCCGCGTCCGCGAAGCCAGCGCGCCCCTTTTTAGGCTGCCACGCGAACAATTGAGTATCGGATAGTCCTGCGCACGGCATGTGTTTGCGCTACAGAGCGTGGATGGGCAGGGCCGTCACGAAAGGCTCATTTCACGTCGTGCCTGGCGGATTATCTGCCATCCTCCGGATACGCCAAGGCCTGCCAGTATTACGGCGACTCCCACGTCGGGCCAAGCAGTGCCCGTTCCAAAGACGCCCCAGGCTGCGGCGACCACCGCCACATTGCCGATTGCATCGTTCCGGGAGCAGATCCAGACCGAGCGTCGATTGGCATCGCCCGTCCGGTGCCGCCACAGGATGACTGCACATATCAGGTTGGCAAGCAGCGCAAGGACGCCGACGCCCCCCATGGTCCCGGCGGCCGGAAGCGTGCCGCGGGTTGCCATCCAAAGCGTGTTTCCAATTACCCACAAGCCAAGCAGCAGAAGCGTAGTGCCCTTGGCGAGGGCAGCACGGGATCGCCAATAAAGAGCAAGGCCAGCGACGCCAAGGCTGATCGCATAATTGGCAGTATCGCCAAGAAAATCGAGGGCATCGGCCTTAAGGGAGGCAGAGCCGGCACTTACCCCCGCAACGATCTCGATGCAGAACATTCCGCCATTGATCGCAAGGGGTACCCAAAGCACGCGGCGCCAACTCGCGTCTTCGATCTTGAAAGAGTTATCCTGCGACGCGCCGCAGCAACCACCTGCCATTTGCCATCTCCAAACCGAAGAATGGCACCCCATATAAACCCTGTAGGCACTACAGGGTCAAGACTATGGCATTCACAATCGGCGAGATCGGTAAAGCGACAAGGACGAACATCGAGACCGTTCGCTACTATGAGCGCATAGGCCTGCTGGCGAGGCCAAATCGCGGCGCGAACAATTATCGCAGTTATGGCCAGGACGCGCTTGACCGCCTTTCTTTCATTCGCCGATCCCGCGATCTGGGATTTTCGCTTGAACAGGTTCGGGCGCTTCTCGGCCTATCCGACGATCGGACCCACGATTGTGCGGAGGTTGACAGGATTGCCAAGGCGCATCTGGTTGAGGTCGAACGTAAGATTGAAGATCTCACGGTGCTAGGACGGGAACTGAGGGCGGTGATCGACTCCTGCGATGGGGGCATAGTCGCTCATTGCCGGATCATCGAAGCACTCGCCCCTCCGGAACGTTGATAGGGTTCGCTCATCTGTGGCTGCTCTGCCGACTGCTAGCGCGTTGCCCCCGGGGGCGCCGACGACCAGTCGCCTGACGATGCCCTCTTTGAGCACGATGCATTGCCACTGCTGCAGGTGTGCAGCCATCTCTGATTCTTATCCTGGACATCAGTTCTTTGCAGAACCGTTGGCTGATGTGGGGGGACTGGCGGGTTCAGGATCTCTGGATGCTACTCCGCGCAACCAGGAAGTGAACGATGAGATGGCAGCATGTGACTGCGCATTAGCCTGCGAAACGAGAAAAAATCCGCTATCCGCTGCGAGACTGGTACCGAACAATTGCAGTAGTCGGCCCGATGCAATGTCATCCTCGACGTATAAAGATCCGGCCAAAGTCAGCCCCTGACCAGCGATCGCCGCTTCGACCGCGAGCGCGGTTTGATTGAATCGTATCGCTTTCTGGTTTGGAGTGGGCTTAAGGCTTGGAATATTCTCCAGAAAGCGTGGCCACAGATTGTGGGCATCATGCAGTAGCGGGTAATGTTCAAAGTTCGCTACGACTTCAGGATGCCCGAACTTTTCAATGAGAAGCGGGCTGCCTACCGCGACTATCACGTGGGGTAGCAGCAGATCGGCTGTGACATCAGGTCCGAAGGGTGGTCTTCCGAGACGAACTGCGACATCCACTCCGTCAGCCTGAAAGTCGGAAATGCGGTCTGTGGCCACGATCCTTACATCGATATCGGGATAGGCGTCTGTAAAATCGGCAAGCCTTGGAATTAGCCACTTTGATGCGAAAGTGGGCGTAACGCTAATGGTGACGTGACGGCGACCGGGACGCAGTAGTGACGTAGCTTCCTGAATGATGTCGAAGGCCCGTCGAATGTTGGGTTGATAGCCCCGCCCGGCCTCGGTCAACGCAAGCCCGCGCGGATGACGTTCGAACAGGGAGATACCCAATTCTGCTTCCAGCCCGCGTATCTGCTGTGCGACCGCTCCTTGAGTAACGCCCAGCTCCTCGGCGGCCAGCCTGAAGTTCAAATGACGTGCCGCAGCGTCAAATGCGCGCAGCGCATTGAAAGGGGGAAGGCGTCTCATTTTCTTACTGTAGAATTTCTACACTCTGAAGGGAAGCGAACTGGTTCGTGATGCTCGTTCATACCCGATAAGGAAAAGCCCTCTCGAGCGCTGGTCGCGTTTTGGCTATGGCAGGAGGTTTGAGTGACTGTAGAAAAGGTGGCGGTTGTGACCGCCGGTGGTAGCGGCATTGGCGCAGCAGCAGCCCGGCGGTTCTCGCGGGACGGGTACAAGGTCGCCATTCTCTCGTCTTCGGGAAAGGGTGAGGCACTTGCAAATGAACTCGGAGGCTTCGGTCTCACAGGCTCGAACCAGTCGCCTGCTGACATAAAGAAGCTGATCGATGGGGCCGTCGACCGCTGGGGGCGGATCGATGCTCTCGTCAATTCGGCTGGGCATGGTCCCAGGGGGCCTGTGCTCGAACTAACCGATGAGGATTGGCATCAAGGCTTGGAAACCTACTTGCTGAACGCGCTCCGACCGACCCGCCTGGTCGTGCCGATAATGCAGCGCCAGAAGGGCGGGGCAATCATCAACATCTCGTCTGCCTGGGCCTTCGAGCCGACTCCGCAGTTCCCGACATCAAATGTCTTCCGGGCCGGGCTCGCCTCACTCGTGAAGATCATTGCTGACACCTATGCGTCCGATAACATCCGGGTAAATAATGTCCTGCCCGGCTGGATCGACAGCCTGCCTGAGACAGCCGAGCGCCGCGAGAACGTGCCGCTCGGCCGCTACGGCACACCCGAGGAAATCGCCGCCACCATCGCTTTCCTGGCGTCCGAGGGCGGCGGGTATATCACTGGCCAGAACATCCGGGTCGATGGCGGCCTGATCCATTCGGTCTGAGCCATGAACATGAAAAAACTGACGCAACTGGCGGCCATCCTTCTGGCCGCCTTCTCGGGACCGACCGCCATGGCGCAAGTCGCACACACCAAACCGCAGGTGCTGGTTCTTATCTATTCGGATACCGGCGGGACCTATGCTCTTGCGCGAGAAGTCGCTGCGGGGATCACTGGAGACGGATCGGTCGATGCGACGATCAAGCAGGTCAAGGGCTCGCCAAAATCCGATCTAAAGGATGTGCCTGTGGCAACCGTGGCGGAGCTCGCCCGCTATGACGGGATTGCCTTCGGCTCTCCGGTCTATTTCGGCAATATCAGCACGCCGATGAGCGAATTTCTTTCCCAGACCGGCGATCTGTGGTCGGCGCACGCGCTCGAGGGCAAGCCTGCTACCGTGTTCATGTCGGCCGGTAGCGGAGCGGGCAAAGAGCTGGCTTTCCAGTCGTTCTGGGGAAGCCTTGCGGTTCATGGGATGCTGTTGATGCCCAATGGTATTCGCGGGGTCGAAGGGCTCGACAAGACTGTACCGCAGGGCAATTCGGTGCTGGGTGCATCCACCCTCGCGTCGCTCAAGAATGTGGAGCGACCAACTCTGGGTGAGCGTCAGATAGCGCGCGACCAGGGCCGGGCCTTCGCACGCGTTGTATCGGCCTTGAGAGGCGCCCTTCCGGCATCCTCCTCGGAGGTGGCGGCTGTGACTGAGGTTCCAAAGGCTGCCATCACAATCCGCGAGGCGCTCGCTCGAATGGGTCTGGCTTTGCCGCCGCTGCCCAAACCTGCTGGTAACTATTCCCCGTTCGTGCGCACCGGAAACCTGGTCTTCATCAACCAATATGCCCTCAAGGACGGCAAAATCCTCCATCCGGGAAAGATCGGCGTGGATGTGACCGACGCGCAGGCAAAGGAGTCCGTGCAGGCGACGATGCTGAACGTTTTATCCGTGCTCAACGAGGCGGTCGGCGGGGACCTCGGTCGCGTGAAGCAAGCGGTGCAATTGACAGGGGTGTTCAACACGATCGACACCTATGCCGATCACGCCCGCTTGATGAACACCGCTTCTGATCTCGCGGCCGATCTCCTTGGTGAACGTGGGCACCATGCTCGGATGACGCTGGGCGCAAATTCAGTACCCGGTCAATCCCCGGTCGAAATCCAGGCGATCTTCGAGGTCGAGTAAGTCAGCGGTGCGCCGCGATCAACTCCGCGGACCGCGGCGGGCGGGATGAAAGTGAGAAAGCATGAACGCGCGTAAGGCCATCGACGGCAAAGCCTTGATCTACATGATTGGCCTGTGCGCTATCTGGGGCATGCAGCAAACGGCAGTAAAACTGGCAGCGCCCGCTATGCCTGAAATCCTTCAGGTCGCTTTGCGCTCCGGAGTGGCGTTGGTGGTCATTGCCGGAATCGCTGCCGTAAGGCGTGAGACCGGCTGGTTCTTCAAGGGAACCTGGAAAGCTGGCTTGGTCATAGGTCTGCTCTTTGGCCTGGAATATTTCCTCGTCACGCAGGGACTGCGTTTTACGACCGCCTCACATATCTCAATCTTCTTATACACATCGCCCATATTTGCGGCGCTCGGTCTCCACATGCGGCTACCCGAAGAGAGGCTTGATGCTGCTCAATGGGTCGGAATTGCCGTAGCCTTCCTGGGGATCGTCTTCGCATTTGCCGGTCGTGCGGGCGGCGTCAGGATAGATACCGGGTTGATCGGTGACGCTCTGGGGATAGCCGCTGGTGCAGCATTGGGACTGACCACCATAGCTCTGCGGCTCTCAGCATTATCCAACGCCCCTACGACCATCACAGTCAGCTATCAGCTGGCGGGAGCTTTTTTCTTGTTGACGATACTCTCATTCGTGCTGGGGCAGGTCAGTTTGACAGCTACACCAATATTGATAGCCAGTATGGCGTTTCAGATAATCATGGTCGGCCTTTTGAGCTTTCTACTATGGTTCTCCCTGTTGCGCAGATATCTTGCATCGCAGCTTGGGGTATTGTCGTTCATGACGCCGATCTTCGGCATTACGTTTGGGGCGCTGATCCTGAATGACCCGTTGGATGGGGGATTTATTGCTGGCGCGGTACTTGTCTTGACAGGAATTTTCTTGGTCGGCGGACGCGATCTTTTTCGGAAGACTTCTGCAGCAACACCCTGAATATCAGGAAAGCATAAGGGGCCTCGACTTAGCCGTTCTCGAGGGAAGATCCTTTTACGCGATCTTTTGGGCCCTTATCTAACGGATGGGAGGCGGCTTTTGACGCTCGCAAGCCGCCTCCTACCTTCCCAGTGTCGAAATTCATCGTCGACGCAGAATGATCATCTTCTCATGCGTCATGTCCTGCATCGTGTAACCAATTCCGCCAGTGCCATAGCCTGAAACACGGCGCCCCGCGAATGGCATCCAGTCGGTTCTGAACGTGGTCGCATCGTTCACCATCACTGCTGATGCCTCTAAGCCGTGAGCCGCTGACAAAGCGACGTCGAGGTCTTGAGCGAAGATGCTCGCCTGAAATGCCACCGGCAGCGAATTGGCACGGGCGAGGGCGTCAGAAAGATCCTTATACCGATATAGCGCCATGACCGGCCCAAATATCTCCTCGCGTGAGACACGTACGTCAGGAGCGGGATCAAGTAAGATTGTTGGTTCGAACAGTGTCTTCGAAAGCCGCGTGCCTCCGACAGCTGGGGCAACGCTGCTGGCTACGGCTTCTGCGACCCAATCGGCAACCCGGTCGACCTCGCGAGGCGTAATCAGTGGCCCGACATCCGTCTTTTCGAACGTGGGATCGCCCGTCTGGAGGGAACTGACCTTTGCTATCAGTCTGTCGGCCATCTCCTGGAAAACTGCATCATGTACATATACGCGCTGCGTGGACACACAGACTTGTCCCGCATGATAGAAGCCGCCCCGGACGAGCGGATCCAGAACAGCCTCCAGATCAGCGCTTCGATCGATGATAGCCGGCGCGGCGCCTCCATGTTCTAGTGCTGAGCGCACCCCGGGCGCGAGCTTTGAATGCAGGTACCACCCCACCCTGGCTGATCCGATGAAACTAAGAAATGCAATTCGAGGGCTTGTCGCAAGGCTCTCTGCCAGCGCGGTATCGGCTGTGATCAGAGTTTGGCACCAAGCTTCTGGTAGTCCCGCCTCATGCACAAGCTTAACAAATTCAAGGCACGACAGAGGGGTGCGATCGGCTGGCTTCACAATGACCGGGCAGCCAGTCGCAATGGCGGGAACGACCTGATGGACGATCAAGTTCAGCGGATGATTAAATGCCGAAATTGCCGCGACCACCCCGATGGGTTCCTTGGTGGTAAAGGCCCATCGATTGGTCGATGCCGGAGAGAGTCCCATCGGGATTTCCCTTCCGGCAAATGTGCGTAGCTCATCTGCTGCGTTGCGGACCCCATCCACTGCTCGGACCACTTCAGCGGCGGCATCTCGCAGCGGCTTTCCGCCTTCACGCGCGATCATCAGCGCAAAAGCGTCTTTCTGACTGTCGAGACTGTCGGCTACTTTACGCAGGATGGCGATGCGTTCATGAGGTTCTAGCCAACTCGTCCGGTCTGCAAAAGCTTCCGACGCAGTGCTGAGCTTACGGTCCAGCGACGCTTCGTCGTCAGTTTCAATCTCTGCGATCAGTTCACGATCAAATGCCTGAAAAACCTGCAGCATGCTCTTCACTCCAGGCTCAGGCAAGATCGACGCTGGGCACTTTGTTGCGCAGCTCTTCGACAAGGACACGGGTGTTCTCCGAGTAGTCGATCGGACAATCGACAAGATGCACGCCGCCTCCTTTGAAGGCCGCCTCGAGCGCCGGGATGAGACCTTCAGCAGATGCGACCCTCGATCCTTTGGCCCCATAAGCCTCCGCATACTTCAGGAAATCAGGGTTTCCAAAGGTCATGCCATAATCCGGAAACTGGTCCACAGCCTGCTTCCAACGGATCATCCCATAGGCTCCGTCGTTCAATACGAGCACGACCAGATTGAGCTTCAGGCGCACCGCCGTCTCAAGTTCCTGCGAATTCATCATGAAGCCACCGTCCCCGCAGACGGCCATAACGCGGCGGTCTGGATAGATCATCGATGCCATCATGGCCGAAGGGAGGCCGGCCCCCATGGTCGCCAGCGCATTGTCCAGAAGAAGGGTATTGGCCTCGTGGGTGCGGTAGTTTCGTGCGAACCAGATTTTGTACATGCCGTTATCGAGGCACACGATGCCGTCATGAGGCATCACCGCTCGTACGTCGTGCACCAGGCGCTGCGGCGTCACCGGGAATCGGCTCTCCTCGGCACGTTCTGCAAGGCGTTCGAGGATTTTCTGGCGGAGGTCGAGCATTTGGCGTTGCTCTGCAAGCTTTCCGGAAAGCCGGTGGGTCAATTCCGCAACTGTAGTGCCCACGTCACCGATGACCTCGGCGTCGGGATGATACACCTGCTCAACCGTCGCCGATTGGAAGCTTATATGGACGACCTTGGGGCCACCGGCTTCGCGCATAAGGAAAGGCGGCTTTTCAATTGTGTCGTGGCCGATCGCGATGATGAGATCGGCAAGTGCTATCGCGTCGTGGACATAATCACCTTCCGAGAGCGCTGCAGTTCCCATGTAGAGATTAGAACCACCGGTCACCGCTCCCTTGCCCATTTGCGTGTTGAAGAAAGGGAGCCCTGTTTCACGGATAAAATCGGAGAGCGGCGCTACCAGTTGCGGGCGATTCCCACCGGCCCCAATCATGACCAATGGCCGCTCGGCGGCGAGGATCATATCGGCTGCCCGGTCGATGGCGGTGGCAGGAGCGATGGGCTGGTCCAGGGGGTGGGGAGGTATTATCTGCACATCTCCTACATGTGCGCCGGCGACGTCTTCTGGTAACTCCAGGTGGACGGGGCCGGGCCTCTCCTCCATCGCAACTCTAAAGGCGTCTCGAACGGTTGAAGCGATGCTCGCCGCGCTGACAATTTGACGGGTCATCTTGGTAAGGGGGCGCATCGATCCCACCACATCGACGATCTGAAACCGGGCCTGCTTGGCACTCATGATAGCCTTTTGCCCGGTTATGAGGATCATCGGCATCGCTCCGAGATGGGCGTATGCCGCTCCGGTCGAGAAGTTAAGAGCTCCAGGGCCCAAGGTGGCAAGGCAGACGCCGGGTTTACCAGTGAGTCTGCCATACGTTGCCGCCATGAAGGCCGCGGCCTGTTCGTGCCGGGTCAATACAAGCTGGATCGTCGAATTTCGCAGTGACTCCAGCACGTCCAGATTTTCTTCGCCGGGAACGCCGAAAATTCGCTCGACCCCTTCATTTTCCAGCGCACGGACTAAGATGTCGGAACCCTTCATCACGCTATTCTCCTTCGCTTTGGCCAAGCAGCTTCAGGCAAGCTTGGCAGTGTATTGAGCGGCGGGGCCAGGGGACTTCTCATGCCAATACGGCGTCGATGAATCCCAAGGCAAAATTGTCTCCTCCATCACCACTGGGTCCCGTGGACCGGGGGCATCGGCGGCGGTGCTTCCCGTTCAATCGCTTCCAACAAGTCGATTTCGATCGTTCTGCACATCGTTGAAAGTGGAACATCATGCACTGTGTTGGCAAATGGGTCGGTCAAATCGTGACCGATCCGCAGCGCCGCCAGGAAGATCATGCCGATGAGGGTCGACCCGATAGGTGTGAAAAGGTCGAGGGTTTCGACGAGCGATATCGGAAGCAGGACGCAGAACAAGCGGGTGAAAAGGTTGGGCATGAATTCAAACCCATTGGGTAACGGCGTATTCTTGATCCGCTCCATGCCGCCTTGGGCATTGGCTATGTCCATCATGACGCGTTCGAACATACCCTGTTGAACTGTATCGATTTTCCCCTCACCCCGAGCGCCGGAGACGATCCGGGATATGTCTTCGAGCAAGGCATTGGGACGATTTGACCCCCGCGAAGCCGCCTCCACTGCTGCCTTGCCTCCGAGCCGTTCGATGTCCTCGAATGGATCCTGGCCTCGTAGACGGCAACGCAGAGCGTGCGCGAGTGCGATCTGCCTCAGAATGATGGCCTCGGCCTCAGGGCCGGAAGGGATCAGATTCCGGGCCATGCGAGCGATGCTTCGCGAAGCGTTTATGAGCGCCCCCCACAGTGTGCGCGCTTCCCACCAACGCGCATAGGCGGCATTGGTGCGAAACCCCAAGAAGAGAGCTATTGCAGTACCGAAGAGAGCCACGGGAAGTTGTGGTTCTTTCACCGGCATGTAGCGGTGAAAGACGGTTACGAGCACATCCCAGACGAACAGCATGGTCAACGGCTTCCAGATCTCAACGATGATCTGCTCCAGACGAGGGCGGGCGCCTACGATCATTGTTCGAAACCTTGGACGATCGGGGAAGCGGTGGGGCGACGGAGCAGGTCGAAATTCCCCTCAACGAGGAGGCCGACGCGGATCGGCCGTTTAGAACGGTTGTTCCAACTCCATTCGTACAGGCTTCCATGCCGGGGGCGCAAATTGCCCTGTTCTGTGGCCGAAATGTCCTTTTCCGTCAGGATCGAGCCCGTATGCCCATCGTCCAGTCGCAGACGGTAGTGTATCTTTGATCCGCCGATGTCGCTGACATAGCGCATCGTATCTCCACCAACGACATAGGCGGTGACGCGGCGCACCTCGCCGGGACCCAGAGTAAAGTTCAGTCTCTCCGAACTTGGTTGATTGTCATTTTTCGCCAGCGAGCCCATCAGCGAGATTGCGCCGAAAACGACAAACGCGATACTCGTCAGAGTGCTGACGCCCAGCAACGCAATTGCGGGACGATCAAGTTTCATGGCTGTTCGGCCTGGGGTGCGCGCCATAGGCCTCTTCTTCCCAAGGCCTCACGTCGGCTCTCGATCGCGGCATCGCGAACTGCGGGCAAAATGAGGGGGATATCGACGCGTAGCTTCTCGACCATTTCCATGATCCTTCTGGGTTGGGCGCTATTCGCAATTGCTTGGATAGGCCGATATTCAGGGCGGATGGCCGCGACCCGGTTGGGCGATCGCCGTCGTTCGATGGCAGACCAGAGATTTTTCCCCCATCCGGTCTAGCTTGAGTGTGTCGGTGCCGGTCAGAACCAAGGTCAGATTGTTTCCGGCATAGGCCTTGCCGGTGTCCGGTGCGGTCAATCTGGATGGTTTCCCGCCAGGAATTATCGTCAGGTCCAGGGTCAGGCCATCGAGCATAAAGTCGCCGTCAAGTTGGGTCCCGTCCTCACATGTGTACAGGTGTTCGCCAATGAGAGCGGGCAATGAGGCGCTATCGTGACGCCGATCACTGACGGTATCTTCAGCTCGACAGCCGGCGAGAGTTATCGTTGCCAGGCCTCCTGCAACGAGTAGCGATGTTGAAAGCTCGCGGGTCACACGCATGGCGGATTTCTGTCAACTGGAGGCGAACTGTCGCCATGGGCGGCAAGGGCGGCCGCCCATGGCGCGGGCCGTTCTCGCACGCGGGGAGGGGGGCAGGGGCGTGCGGCGGCCGATCGGATCATCAGTCGAACAACTCACGTAGGAAGCCTTTACGGCGGCCATGATGGCCGCTGCGCTGGCTGTGACCCTCCTCATCGGGGTGCCCATTCTCGCGGCTCGCCACCGTTGGCGGTTGTTGTGTCCTGCTTGCGCCTGCGGTGTCCGCGAAACTGCGCTCGATAATCTTGTCGAGCTCGCCTCGATCGAGCCAAACACCCCTGCATTGAGGGCAGTAGTCGATTTCGATGCCCTGCCGCTCGCTCATGAGCAGATCAACGCGGCAGACGGGGCATTGGAGACCGATTGGTGCCGTTACATTGGTCATGTCAGTATTCCTTGGGTGGAGGAGTGTCTTTGATCCCTCGGATTTCGCTGCGAGCGTCTTTCAGGATTTCAACGCCGCCCTTGATGGCGATGAAAGCCGTCGCCAGTCCGACCAGAAGATCCGGCCAATTGGCGTTCAGCCACCAAACCAGCGCGCCAGCGATCAGAATGCCGCCGTTCGATATGAAATCATTGTAGCTGAACGTGGTGGCTGCCCGCATGGCGACATCTGGCTCGTCGAGGCGCTGAAGCAGTCTGAGGCAAACATAGTTGATGACGGCCGCAACGGCCGACATCACCATCATGGTCGCTCCGATGGGGTCGCTTCCGTAGGTGTAACGGCGCGCGACGTCGAAAAGAATTCCCACTGCGAATATCAGCAGCATCGAGCCAGAGAATAAAGCGGCGCGGCCTTTCCAGATGAGCCCGCGCCCAAGGGCCAGGAGGCTCAACATATAGACCAGCGCATCGGAGAGATTATCGACACCGTTCGCGATAAGAGCACTGGAATCGCCAGTAATCCCTGCGAAGAAGAATGCTGCGGAGATGATCACATTGAGGATCAGGACGATCCAGAGTGTCCGCTGCTCCGTCTCACTCGTTTTGTTCCGGGCTTCAATCATCATTGACGCTCCGTCCTTTGGTGGCTGCGGTGGTACGGCGCTTGTGTCGATTTCCAGCAGGTCCTGCGCGAGACAGTCGCCTGACAGCTACTAGGAAGCTTGTGTCCTGAAGCTGCATTCGCCGGCGAATGCCTGCGCGCACGAATGCGGCTGCGGGGGCTCCGAACAACCCCTTGCATTCGACGCTGTGTCGAACATGAAGGCCCGAGGCATCCTCAGTCAGTTCATATCCTTCCTCCATTGTGAAGAATGGGAAGGTGCCTAATTTCCAGCGAATGCTGCCGGACCGTTCGTGTGCCACGATCAGGGCATCGACTTGGGTGCTTCGGCCGAAGAAGCGTGCGGTGAACTCAACCTTCTTGCCCAAGCCGACAACCCCGCCGCCAAACCGATACTCCGGATGCCAACTTTCATACTGGGCCAGATTTGCCAGCATGGCCCATGCTCGAAGGCGGGAGATCGGGGGGCTAAACCTGGTTTCCTCTCTCATGTCGCTGATCCTCTCATTCGATCAGGGAAGAAACAGGAGGGCAGCAGCTGCCCTCCTGTCACATCAATGCTGAGGTTGACTGCTGGCGGCCGAGGTCTCGAGCACTTCCTCATCTGCTTCGACCATCGTTGCGCGGCCGTACCGCGCGTAGAGTGTCGGCAGGACGAACAGGGTGAGGATTGTCGCGGAAAGAAGGCCGCCGATTACGACTGTCGCCAGCGGCTTCTGGACTTCGGCTCCAGCCCCGGTGCCCAATGCCATCGGTACAAAGCCGAGGCTGGCGACCAATGCGGTCATCACCACTGGCCTGAGGCGTTGAAGGGCGCCGGCCCTGGCCGCTTCCGCCCGGTCCATTCCCGCTCGCATGAGATCCTGGATCGAGGATACCATGACAAGGCCGTTGAGGACCGCAATGCCGGACAGAGCGATGAACCCGACTGCGGCGGAGATGGAAAAGTCCATGCCCCGCAGGAAAAGGGCCAGAACGCCGCCCACCAGAGCAAGTGGAACGCCGGTGAACACGATCGCGGCGTCCCTTACCGATCCCAGAGCCCCATACAGGAGCAGAAGGATCAGCACGAAGCAGGCAGGGATTACCAACTGAAGCCGCTCGCGGGCTGAAGCCAGGTTCTCGAATTGTCCGCCCCATTCAAGGTAACTGCCCGGTGGCAAGCGGACTTCCTTTGCGATGCCATTCTGTGCATCTTCGACCACGCTGCCGACGTCCCTGCCCCGAACGTTCGCCTGCACGACGACCCGACGCTTGCCATTCTCTCGGCTGATCTGGTTAGGCCCGTCGATGACCCGGATATCGGCCACGCTCGACAGAGGAACGAATTGTCCTCCAGGCGTCGGTACTTGGACCTGGCTCAATAGCGAGATGTCGGCCCGCTGAGCTTCCGACAATCGGATGACCACTGGAAAGCGGCGATCCCCTTCGAAGATCATGCCGGACTGCTGACCGCCCAATGTGGCATTGACGATGTCTTGCACGTCCTGGGCGGTTACACCGAGGCGGGCCATGGCGTCTCGATTGACCCGGATGTCGAGCATCGGGAGACCGGTGGTCTGTTCAACCTTTACGTCGGTTGCGCCATTTGTCCTTCTAAGGACTCCCGCAATCTTCTCAGCTGTCGCATTCATCGAGTTGAAGTCATCCCCAAAGACCTTCACTGCGATGTCGCCGCGCACCCCGGCGATTAGTTCGTTGAAGCGCATCTGGATCGGTTGGGTGATCTCGTAGGCGTTGCCCGGGAACTTGGCGAGCTTCCCTTCGATCCTCGAGATGAGCGCTTCCTTGGTCAGGCTGGGATTGGGCCATTCCTTCCGATCCTTGAGAATGACGAACATGTCGGTGGCGTTGGGCGGCATCGGGTCTGACGCGAGTTCAGCCGTACCGGTCTTGGAGAAAACGAACTTCACCTCCGGCTGCTTCGACATCATTTGCTCGATCGGTACCTGCATCGCCTGGCTCTGCTGCACCGACGTCGCCGGAATTCGCAGGGCCTGAATCAGGAGATCGCCTTCATCAAGTTGTGGCAGGAACACCTGACCCAGAGAGGTAAAAGCAAGGATTGCCACAGCGAACGCGCCTATGCCGGCACCGACGGTCAGGGTCGGCCGCTTCATCGCGCGGTCGAGGCCGGGTTCATAGCGAGCCTTGAGCCAGCCCATGATCCGACCTTCCTTCTCTTCGATTCGCTTGGACAGCCATAGGGCGATCGCAGCGGGAACGAAGGTCAGGGAAAGGACGAACGCGCAGACGAGCGCGATGATGACGGTGAGGGCCATTGGCACGAAGGTCTTGCCTTCGACACCTGTCAGTGTGAGCAACGGCACATAAACGAGGATGATGATCGCCTGGCCATAGACCGACGGCTTGATCATTTCCCTTGCCGCAGCTGCGACTGTATCCAGCCGTTCCTTGACGGTAAGCAGACGTCCTTCATGGTGCTGATGCTCCGCCATGCGTCGCAAGGCGTTCTCGACGATGATGACCGCGCCATCGACGATGAGGCCGAAGTCCAGCGCACCCAGGCTCATGAGGTTGGCCGACACACCGGCGCGCAACATGCCAAAGCCCGTCAGCATCATGGTGATCGGGATGATGACCGCCGCGATCAGTGCCGCGCGGAAGTTGCCGAGAAGCAGGAACAACACCACGATGACCAGCAGGGCGCCCTCACCCAGATTCTTGGCGACCGTCTTGATGGTGGAGTTCACCAGCGCGGTGCGGTTGAGAACCGGTTGAACGATCACGTCCGGCGGCAGCGAGGCGTTGATCTCGTCCAGACGGTTGGCGACGGCCGTTGCGACCGTACGGCTGTTTTCTCCAATACGCATGATGGCGGTGCCGACGACGACCTCAGTGCCGTTCTCGGATGCCGAGCCCATGCGGATCGCCTGGCCGGTGCGGACGGATGCGACCTGGCCCAAGGTGATGGGTACGCCGTCCCTGGTGGCAACCACGATCTTCGAAAGTTCGTCCGCATTGCGGACAAGGGCGTCGGCGCGCACCGCCAACCCCTCGCCGTTGCGATTGACGAAGCCGCCGCCGACGCTGGTGTTGTTGCGCTCGAGGGCAGTGCTGAGCTGCGTCAGGGTGATCCCCATCGATGCCAGCCGCTGCACGTCGGGCACGACGAGGAACTGCTTGGCATAGCCGCCGATTGAATCGACGCCAGCCAGGCCCTTGGTGTTCTTGAGCAGCGGTGAGACGATCCAGTCTTGCGCGGTACGCAGATAGGTTGCCTTGTCCGTGTCGTTGGTCAGTCTTTCGCCCTCGGGCGTGATGTAGCTGCCGTCCGGCTGCATGCCCGGTTCGCCGGGCTGATGCTTGTCGTCCTTGCGATGCTCCAGGCGGACGGTCCACATGTAGACTTCGCCCAGACCTGTCGCGATTGGCCCCATTTCCGGGCTGACGCCGTCGGGCAGATTTTCCGAGACACCGGTCAGGCGCTCGCCGACCTGTTGGCGGGCGAAGAAAATGTCCGTGTCTTCGGAGAAGACGGCAGTAACCTGCGCAAAGCCGTTACGGCTGAGCGAGCGGCTATAGTCGAGGCCGGGAATGCCGGCGAGCGCGGTCTCGATCGGAAAGGCGACCTGCTTCTCGACCAGTTCGGGCGAAAGCGCAGGCGCGCGGACGTTGATCTGAACCTGATTGTTGGTGATATCGGGAACCGCGTCGATGGGCAGCCGTGACAGGGCGGCGGCACCGATCACGGCGGCAATGGCGGTCAGCAGCAGGACGAGCCAGCGCTTGTGAACCGCCCAGGTTACGATTGGGGCGATCATCGGCTCAGTCCTCGTGGCTCGCTTCGCTCTTGCCGAGTTCGGCCTTGAGCGTGAAGCTGTTGACGGTAGCGATGACCTCGGTGCCCTTAAGGCCCGACTTGATGATCACACTGTCGCCGGCGCTGTCGCCAAGCTGCACAGGTGTCGCCTGGAAGCCGGTCTTGGTGCGCACGAAGACCACGGACTTGCCTTCTTCGGTCTGCACGGCGGTCAGCGGTACGCGGATTGCGCCATCGCCACCGCTTCCCGTGAGGGCAACGGAAGCCGTAACAGGCTCGCCGACGCGCCAATTGCCATCGCGATTATCGAGCGTCGCGATGACGGGGACGAGCCGGGTGTTGGGATCCAGGGCAGGCGACACGAAGGTCACCTTGGCCGTCGCTTCGCGGCCGGCTGCCTTCACCGTCACCATCGCGCCCGGACGTACGCGACCGGCGTCCTGCGGCTGGAGGTTGAGCGACAGGGAAACGCTGGAGAGGTTGGCGACCCGGAAAAGCTCGGCATCTGCCGCGACCGTCTGCCCGAGCACTACGCTGCGGCCGATGACCTGCCCGGATATCGGCGCGACGATGCCGATACGATTGAGGCCGCCACCGCCCGTGCCTGCGGCCGAGACCTGCTGCTGCGCTAGGCGAAGCGCAATTCGTGCTTCGGTCGCCGCCGTGCGGGCGGCGATGAGATCCTGCTCCGGTGATACCCGCTGGGAAAAGAGGCGCTGTTCTCGCGCGAGATTGCTGTTGGCCAGGGACAGGCGCGCGCGGGCGGCCTCCGTTTCTGCATTGAGCGATGCGGCCTCTCGGCTTTCGATGACGGCAAGCGCTTGGCCACGGCCGATTGACTGGCCGAGGTTGCGGGTCAGCGACACGACTCGGCCACCGATCGCTGCGGAAACGACCTGCGTGCCTTGCGGGTCGCCATCGATAGTTGCGGGCAGTTCGATCGTGCCCGACCCGCCTATAACAGGACGCGCCGTCTGGATTCCTGCCGATGCGATCTGGTCGGCGGTCAGCGTTATCTTGCCCTCGTCAGCGTGGGCTTCGCCACCGGCCTTGCCCACAGCGGCGGGCGCTGTTTGATCCGCTTTGTTCTGCTCGCTCTCACCCCCACATGCGGCGAGGGCCAGCATGAGGGACAAAGGAAGCGCTGCGTAGATGATGGTCTTGGATTTCATGGATCAGTTCCCCTGTTCCGGTGCGGGCGCGGCCAGGCGCTCCAGCTGCGCACGGGCATTCTGGTAGGAGGCGAGAGCGTCGATGGCGGCGAGGCGGGTTTCGCTAAGCGTGCGCTCGGCATCGAGCAGGTCGAGTTGCCCGAACTTGCCTTCACGATATCCGATGCGGGCGATGCGAGCGGCCTCCTGGGCAGCCTCGAGTGCGGGACCGGTTGCCGTCTGCGCAGTCACAGCGGCATTCGAGGCCGCGGTCTGCGCGTCGGTGATGGCCTGCTCGACATCGAGCGCCGTCATGCGCTTCTGTGCTTCGGCCTGATTGCGCTGCGCCTGCGCCTGCGCCACGGATGCCTTCCCCGAGTTGAAGATCGGGATGGGCATGGTGACAGTGAAGATCAGCGCCGTATCATTGGTGCCCGATAGTCTGCGCAGGCCGGGACCAGCCTCGAGGTTTGGAACACGCTGGGAGTTTGCAAGGCGCACATTCGCGTCGGCAATGGCGAGATCGGCGCCCGCCGCCGCAAGTGCCAGTGTGCCGGCTGCGCTCGGTGGCATTTCCGGCCCATAGCCGCGCGGAAGGCTTTCGAGCCACGCCGTGTCGAGCGGGCCACCCATGGGCTGACCCACTCGCCTCTCCAGATTGGCGCGCGAAGCCTGCGCCAATCTGATGGTTCGAACCAGTTCGGCATCGGCATTGATCTTCGCGACGTTCGCGCGCTGCTCTTCGATCGGAGAGGCTCTACCGGCCTGGACCCTGACCCTTGCGGCATTGGCCGCGTCGCCTGCGATGCGAGACTGATCGCGAGCAGTTTGCACACGACGTTCCGCAGCCACGGCCTCTACATAGAGCTGCGTGACCTGCAGCCTGATGTCCGCCTTCGTAATTGCCGATACGAGTAGGGCCCGATCAGTCTGAGCATCAGCGACTGCGATTCGAGCAGAGCGCTTTCCTCCCAGCTCGATGGGAATGGCAACGCTGACGGTCGACTCTGCGCTTCTGAAACCGCTGTAGGCACCGCTTCCCGCGATGTTCTCGACTTGCGTCTGAATGGTGGGATTAGGTCGCAGACTGGCAACCCGGCGCCCTGCTTGGGCCGCTTCAACACCAGCCTGAGCCGCTTGGACTGCCGGTGCGCTGCCGCCGGCGGCGGCTACAGCCTGCTCGAGTGTGTACGGGGCTGCAACTGCCGTAAGCGCAGGCGCCTCCTGTGCCTGCGCCACGGCGACGCAGGACACGGCAGCCAGCAAGGCTGCAATGGATCGAAACATGAAGATTTATCCTGAACACGAGTCACGGATGACCCACCGCGAGCTTCAGGCGCGAGGGTCCGCTATGGCTCGGTCAGGAAATAGGCGGGCGCAGATCAGGCCCGATGGCCCAGCGCTTGGATGCTGCCGGAGCGGGAACGAACACAGGCGCATGTCGTGCGGAGCCTAGCAGATCGTCACTCGCTGCAGCCGGGACAAATGCGGTTCCACCATGGCAGCTACCATGGTGGTGGGGCATTGCCTTGTCGGCATCACCTTGCGTCTGATCAGCGTCGCCATCGGTGTGCACATAGCCGGAACAGTCGATGGTCGGAGCGCTGGGAATTTCCTGGGCGTGCACCATCGTGGTCGTCAGCAACGAGACCGAAAGCAGGCACAGAAGGAAGATTCCTAAACGGCGCATGGATGCCCCCTAGTCGATCTGGGTGAGCGTGTCACGTCTAAAAGTAAAAGCCCAAACCTTCCTAGATTGGTAAGGTTTTGAGAAAGTCTAAATTCGAGTGTTTATGCGGATATGTTGTATCATCGATGCACTTATTTCAATTTATTGAAGAAAAATGCGGAAAGTAACAATCAAATTAGATATGAATAATGGGTTATGGTTAGGTGAAATATCAAAATAACTATGATGTCTTAAATGCCTTGCGGTCCGATGTGTCGGGCCCGTTCGGAGCAAAGCAGTTTGCAAATTCTGAAAACAGACCCGCATCATAGCGATGCCGGCGGCCAGTTTATCTGCCACTCGGCGTCACGATGGCCAATTCAAGCCGAGTGCTGCTACTCTTCTCCAAAGGCACGTTTGCGCTGGGCCACGCCCTGGCTCGCGCGCCTCTGCTCCCATGCCATGGATTGCTCAAGCTCCCGGCTGCGGCTTACAGCATAGGCTTTGACGCGGGGGCGCGGGTCGTCCTTCCATCGGTCGATCCGCTGCTTGCGCTCGGCATAGGCCTGGACGTGCCCGAACTCGCCCGTCAGGACCCCAGTCGCCCCCAACACCCGCGAAACATTTTCCAGCAGGTTGGCGCCAGGTTCCAGACGATCGACCACCTCCATACAGACAGGATAGATACCCTCATCGCCCTCATAGGTCGTAAGCGTTTTGAGGATGAACTCCAGATCGGTGTTGCTGCCCTCGCGAGCGATCTCGATCAGCTTTTCCGATACGGCCGCTGACAGTTCGGGGAAGGCGTGCCTGAACAGGCGCCCGCCGCAGTACTCGTGCCAGTCAGAGTTTTCCGCATGCCAGTCGCGGATCGCGGGGATCAACAGGTCCACATGGGGAGAAAGGACTTCGGGCAGGTCGTGGGCGTCGAACGGAACAGCGTCGAAGCGCCGTCGGTTCGTCTGCCTCCCGTGCCGAATTCGTGTGCCGAAGAAATCGATCACCTGGTCCGGAAAGTTCGGCGCGATGGCTGCCAGAAGGCGAACGTCCCGATGACCCACGCCCTCGATTGAAACGAACGAGGCGAGAAAGCGCTCTGCCTCGCCCGCGCTCAGCGCTTGAACAATCTTGGCATTTCCCGGCGTCCAGAACTGCTTGATCCAGGACGGCTTAGTCCGCGCGGTGAAGAAATCGACGGTCGGCATCAGCCCGCGCTCGATTAGAAGCTGATCGGCCTCGCGATCATACCAGACGGCGGCCGTCGTTGCCCCGGCGATGATCGACTGTTCATCTTCATCTGCGACAGCGCGCGCAACATAGGCCGCAAGCCGCTCGGGATCGGGCGCGGCCCGCAGCCGCAGATAGTCGCCAATCCCTGGTAACTGCGCGCCTGTCTCAAGCCAGGCGTCAAAGTGCCTATCGACCGCATCATTCCGACCCGCTTCGTCAAGCCCGACAAGAAGCTGGGCAAGAAAAGCCGTTCCGGTCGCCTCGATCCCATCAAGCATCAAAATGGCAACGTCCGGCTTCTCGCGTGCGAGCTTATGCATGCAGTTACGCAAGGGCGTCAGATGCCCGCCGTCCGATCCTACCGCTTCGATAAACCGGTACAGGGTCGTCATCCAATCGGCCACAGCCGGCGGGGTAATCTCCTCGACGATCACGGCATAGCGCTCGGCGCGCCATGCATCGGTCGCCTGATAGTCGAAGTGGTCGCCATCCCAGGCTGCGGGACGCACCGTGTCATGGCCGATGAGGGTCTTATACAGAAAGAACTCAGCGTCTGCGTTCAACAGATCCCGCAGCGACAGCAATGCATCCACCGCAGCCTTCTGGGCTGCGACCAAGTCTGGCATTTCGGCCAGATCTGGTCGCAGCACGTGATAGCGATAATGGGTGTGGAGCGCATCGACCTCGCACCAGCGCCGCAGCTCCAGGCCCCATGCTGCGGCTCGGGCAGTCATGATACTGCAGACCCGCGAGGTGTCGTCCAGAAGGATTTTCGCTAGACCTGCATCGAAGTTGCCGTACGCTGGCGCCGCGCAGGCTTCTCGCAACCCACAGAGAATTTTCAATCGGTCCTTATCCTGGGTGCTCTCGTCAAGCCATTTTTCAAGCCAATCGATCACGCTGGTGCGCAGGTCGCGGACATGATCACTGGCAGGCACTACGCCCTGGTGAAAAATGACGGCGTCGGATTTCCAGCTTGTGCCCCCAAGATCGGGTGAGAGGACTTCCTTGAGCATCGCAACCAGTAACGGGCGGGATGCTTGCGTTTCGTCCGCCGTCAGGGAAGCGACGCCGTCCAGAACGACCTGTTGCGCTGCCGCGCCGAACCTCTCCCAGATCGCGAGATCATGTTTTGTCAGCTTCTCGCCGAGCTCGATCCAGAGGTGGCGCTCCTCCTCGCTCCAAGCTCCCATGTACAGGCATATCAATGCCTGGAACGTCCGCTCTGCATCGCAATGGCGGTATGCGCTGATCAGGTCCTTGACCCGGCGGGCAACCTGAATGCTCGTATTCCCGGGCAGCGCACCGAACGAAGTTTCAATGGGAACTACCGGGAAATCGCGCGAGCGTTCAACCGCTGTGATCAGTGCCTCGAACATCTCTAGGAAATGCGCTGCCGGATCGTCATAATGGGGCAGGACCAGGTCGGCATAGGTCTCGAGGGCATCTTCGAGAGCGTTGTTATCTTGAGGCGCGACGATCGTTGCGGTCACAGCGTCGACGGCGCCATCCGCCTGAACCAGGCGCCGAAAATCACTGGCGATCTTGTCGAAGTCGTGGCCGGCGGGCACGAGGTGCGCTTGCATCACGCGGTTCATCCGTTCGCCAATATCGGCCATACGCGCGGCGCCGAGATGTTTGAGGTTGGGCTCCTTGTAAATTGTGTCATGCCCCATCTCCGCCCAGGCATGGTTGAGCAGCGTCTGGATCTGGATTTCAGCGCGCAGCCCCGCGAATGCGCGATATTCGGGCAGGGCCAGGCGTTCGGGCTTAAGACAGACGAGGTAATTGGTACTGTCGAAGAGCTTGGTCTCTGTATCCGTGCCCGGCACGGGATGGTGGACGTTAACGTCGAGGACCTCGAAGTTTTCGTGCAGCGCCCCTGTATGGTTGAACGCCTCGACCTGCGAATTGGTCAGGAACACGACCCGACATCCGGCCAGATCCTTGAGCCTCTCGTCAATCGCATCGGCCGGGTCGATGCCGCGGTTCTTGAGCTTCTTGGCGAGTGACCCCACCTCTTTCGCACGACCGGTAATGGTGTGAGCCATCAAGCCGTGTTGTATAAGCATGTGTTGAAGAATATTCTGGATTGCATCGACAAGCGCCAGATAGCGGGTACGACCGTCCTGCTGATATTCCTCGAAAGTCATGAAAACCCCAAATTCATTCGATCAGGCGTGCCCTGTGCGGTCCGCTCTGGACTATTAGCGATCTGTCGTTGCGCTGCCGAGTTCTAATCGCGCTTCCGCAGCAGAGCGCTGGACCTTCTCCTGTGGATATCAGACCCCCACCCGATTCAGCGCTTGCGACTCATGTTCACACTATGTTCCATGGCGCGATGGATGCCAATGACCCCGAGGAATTTTTGCCTGACGACATCATCGTCCCGGAGGGGCGCGATCGTCTTGGCCTTGCCCACCAGATGCGTGTTGATATTTCGATTGCCATCTCCCTCGCGCCTGCCTGGCTGAGGAGAGCGCTTGCCGATCGCAACCCTATCAAGGCCCGCGGCGCGCGCGTCGAGATGGTCGAGCGCATAGCGGTCGCGCTCGAACGCCGGTTCTTGCTGACGTGGTGCGGATCGGCCGATCAGGACGGGAACGCCCGGCCACCCGAAGCTGGCGGGCCGCTTTTCGGTAACCCGGATCAAGCTGATCCGCTGGTCGCAAACCTTCCAATCGCTGGAACCGAATCAATTGACTCCCGGAAAGCAGGATGAGAACATATAGCGAACAAACGAGTCCCCGTCTTTGCTATGTCGATCGCGTCCAAATCTGAAAGGCTTCAAGCCCTCATGGCTGAAATCCAGGCAATTTCGCCTGTGCTTCGGCCTGAGGCGGAGTATCTGCCTTTTGCGGTCGCAGCCTTGGACGAGCGGCTCGCCGGGGGAGGGCTCGCATCGGCAGCCTTGCACGAGTTCGCCGGTCAGACTGCCAGTATGGGAGATGATGCGGCTGCGAGCCTGTTCGCGGCCGGCATAGCCTCGCGTGCTTCTACGGCGGATATCCTCTGGATCATGGCACGCCCCGATCTTTTTGCGCCTGGCCTTGCCAGCGCGGGAATCGCTGCCGATCGCCTCATTCAGGTCGAGGCGGGCAAGGACGAGGATGCGCTTGCGGTAATGGAAGAGGCGCTCCGGCATGGTGCGCTTGCCGCAGTGGTATGCGAGGTTACGCGGGTTGGCATGACGGCGACGCGGCGCCTCCAGCTTGCGGCGGAGGAGGGTGGCACGACCGCTCTGCTCCTGCGGCGGTGGTGCAAGGCAAGCGATGATCCCCTGTCCACGCCGTCTTCGGCCGTCACGCGCTGGCGGATCGGCTGTGCGCCTTCTTCTCCGCTCCCGGTTGCGGGTGTCGGGCGACCGCGCTGGCAGGTTTCGCTCATGCGGCAGCGTGGCGGTGATCCTTTTACCTGGTTGCTGGAGGGGTGTGATGCGCAGGGTCGCGTCGCTGTACCTGCCGAGCCTCGCCGTCGACCGGCTCCGCCGCGAAGAGGCGAGGCGCGGCAGGCAGCCTGAACGGAATTCCGGATCGCCATTGGCAGTCCCGCCGCTGGAAAGCGACGACGGGTCGTCCTGCTCCTGTCCGCGTGGGGGCGGGTGGAGGCCAGGTGCGCGTTGGGCGCAGTCGCAAGGTGCAGGCGCAGCGATGCAGATGCGCGCTCAGCAGATTGAAAGCCTCCCGGTCCATCAGCGTCCTAGCGCTCGCGAGCTTGGTCGGCGCTCAGAAGTTGCCGACAATCCGTTTCGCGCCATGTCCTCTCCTACAAAGGCCAAGCCGGTTGCCAGCGGGGTAGAGCAGATGTTCCCGCCAATGGTGACGACCATTGCTCAGAAGCAGCGGATGATCCTTGCGGCTGTGGATGATGCTGCAGCCGCTGCCGGTCTGCACCCTGGGATGGCGCTGACGCATGCCCGGGCCTTGATGCCGGATCTGGATGTTCGGGATGCAGATCCGCAAGGCGATCGAGCGCTCCTGCACCGTTTGGCTTTGTTTGCCGTCCGACGCTGGACTCCGACGGCGCAGGTCGATGAACTGGATGGCTTGCTCATGGATATCAGCGGCGTGGCGCATCTGTTCGACGGAGAGCAGAGGATGGCGCGCCATATTCTTCGCTTTTGCCACCGAGCCGGCCTGTTTGGGCGGATCGCCATCGCCGATACGGTTGGTGCTGCCCATGCCCTTGCCCGCTTTGGAAAGGAGCGGATCTCGATCTGCCGCACGCATGAGGAACTAACTGCTCTGGGTTCGATGCCGATAGCGGCCCTCAGACTCGACGAGCGTCAGCGGGATGGCGCGCAGCGGCTGGGCATCGAACGGATCGGCGATCTGGTCGCGATGCCTCGTGCGCCTCTGAGCCGGCGCTTGGGTGGTAGCTTGCTCCGCCGGCTGGACCAGGCAACCGGACGGCTTGCAGAGCCGCTCGTTCCGGTCGTCCCTTTCGAGATGCCGGACGTTGTAAGGCGCTTTGCTGAGCCAATCGGCGCAGCCGAGACGATCGCCCGTGTCATCGCCGATCTGACGCAAGACCTTGCAAGACTCCTGCTGTCGCGAGGGCTCGGTGTCAGGATTCTGCGTCTCGTCTGTGAGCGGGTCGATCGCGCGGAACAGGCAGTGGTTGTCGGAACGGCGCGAGGTACGCGTGACATTGCCCATATGCTCCGCCTTTTGACGATGAAGATCGAGACGATCGACCCGGGCTTCGGCATCGACAGCATGCGGCTCATTGCCCTGCGATCCGAGCCGCTCGATCCGATTGCGCTGACAGCCGATTTTGGTGAGAATGCGCCTGCAGACCTCGCTTCGCTGGTCGATCAGATCGTCACGCGCCTGGGGCAAGCCGCGATTTATCGACCAACGGCACGTGAGAGCGATGTTCCTGAGCGTAGCATCGGGCGGGTCTTCCCGCTGGAGGTAGCCAATTGCTGGTCCACGTTGTGGCCGAGACCTGCCAGGATGCTGCGGAGGCCTGAACGCATCGAAAATGTGCTGGCAGGGTTGCCCGATCACCCTCCCAAGCGATTCAAATGGCGCGGCGTCACCCATACGATCATCTGCGCCGATGGGCCTGAGCGTATCCGTGGGGAATGGTGGCGTCGACCCGCCGAAAGCCACGCCGTTCGAGATTATTTCCGGGTCGAGAACGAGCATGGCGAGCGGTTCTGGGTTTTCCGTCGAGGGGATGGCGAGCATGCCTGTTCGGGCGACCTTTCATGGCACATCCACGGGATCTTCGGATGAGTGCGTCGGGCTATGTCGAGCTGCAGGTCGCCACGCATTTCTCTTTCCTGCGCGGCGTGTCGTCATGCGAGGAACTGTTTGGGCAGGCAGCTGCGCTGGGCCTGTCTGCTCTTGGCATCGTGGATCGCAACTCGGTCGCCGGACTGGTGCGTGCCTGGGAAGCATCAAAGGAAACAGGTGTCAGGCTTATTCCCGGTACGCGGGTCGATCTCGCATGCGGGACCAGCCTTCTGCTCTATCCCACTGACCGTCTGGGCTGGACCCGGCTCTGCCGTCTACTGACTCTTGGGAAAGGCCGCGCTGGCAAGGGCCGCTGCGAGCTGCATTGGGATGATCTGCCACCATGGTCGGAAGGGCTGATCGCCATCCTTTTGCCTGATCTACCTGATGAGACCAATGCGGCCGCCCTGCAACGCCTTGTCTCGATCTTCGGCCAGCAAGGCTATCTGGGCCTGTCGCTAAGGCGGCGGCCGGATGATGCGCTGAGAATATACGAACTGGACGCACAGGGGCGGGAATTCGGCGTTCGGCGTGTCGCCCTTGGCGATGTCCTCTATCATAGCGTCGAGCGAGAGCTCTTGCAGGACGTCGTCACGGCGATCCGCCATCGAACGACCATCGACGCCATGGGTTTCAAGCGTGAGCGATACGCCGATCGACACCTAAAAACCGGCAGCGAAATGGAGCGGCGCTTCAGTCTTTATCCCGACGCCATTACCGCATCCCGTGATATCGCAGGCGCCTGCGCGTTCGATCTGGGCCAGCTTCAATATCAATATCCTCAGGAGGCAGTCGCAGGGGAAACCCCGCAGATGCTGCTCGAGCGGCTGACTGCGGCTGCGGCAGCCCGCATGTTCCCCCAAGGCGTGCCGAAGGCCTATTGCGATCAGCTGGCACACGAGCTCACGCTGATCGATCAGCTGAGCTATGCGCCCTACTTCCTGACGGTAAACAGCATCGTTGCCGAGGCGCGCCGGCGGAAGATCCTTTGCCAGGGACGGGGCTCGGCAGCGAACAGCTGCGTTTGCTTCGTGCTTGGGATCACCTCGATTGATCCGATCAAGCATGAGCTGCTTTTCGAGCGGTTTGTTTCGGGCGAGCGCAAGGAGCCGCCCGATATCGATGTCGATTTTGAACATGAGCGCCGTGAAGAGATCATTCAATGGATCTATGAAACCTACGGCCGGACCCGTGCCGCCCTGACGGCCGTGGTGACCCGATATCGGGCGCGCGGCGCATTGCGCGATGTCGGCAAGGCATTGGGGCTTCCCGCCGACATGACAGGGGCGCTCTCGGGTTTGATCTGGGGCTGGTCTATCGAGGGTGTAAGCGACGAACAGGCACGTGAACTTAATCTCGACACCAGCGATCCACGCCTTTCGATGACCCTCTCGCTGGCGCGCGAGCTTATTGGTGCGCCGCGGCACCTCTCACAGCATCCCGGCGGCTTCGTCCTCACCTCCGACCGGCTGGACGAACTGGTCCCCATTGAGCCGGCCGCCATGGACGACCGCCAGGTGATAGAATGGGATAAGGACGACATCGATGCGATGAAGTTCATGAAGGTCGACATTCTTGGACTGGGCATGCTGGGCTGCATGCGCCGGGCCTTTGCCTTGCTCGAGGAACATCGCGGAGTAGCGATGACAATGGCGTCGCCGACGCTCCAGCACGATGATCCGGCTGTCTTCGCGATGATCCAGCGTGCTGACACGCTGGGCGTTTTCCAGATCGAGAGCAGGGCGCAAATGTCGATGCTGCCGCGGATCAAGCCTGTGAAATTCTATGATCTGGTGATCGAAGTGGCGATTGTCCGGCCGGGACCGATCCAGGGCGATATGGTTCATCCCTATCTGCGTCGGCGCGAGGGGACGGAAAAGGCTGAGTATCCGCGTCCCGAACTTCGGGCCGTCCTGGAAAAGACGCTGGGCGTGCCCCTTTTTCAGGAGCAAGCGATGAAAGTCGCGATAGTCGGTGCGGGTTTCACACCGGCTGAGGCCGATCAACTGCGCCGGGCCATGGCTACTTTCAAATTCACCGGCGGCGTCAGCCATTTTTACGACAAGCTCGTCGAAGGCATGGTGAGGAGGGGCTATCCGCGAGATTTCGCTGAACGCACTTTCAAGCAAATTGAGGGCTTTGGATCCTATGGCTTCCCAGAGAGCCATGCGGCAAGTTTTGCGAAGATCGCCTACGCCTCCAGTTGGATGAAATGCCATCATCCCGATGTCTTTTGCGCCGCACTCCTGAATGCGCAGCCGATGGGGTTCTATGCGCCGGCGCAGATTGTCCGTGACGCGCGCGCGCATGGCGTCGAAATCCGCCCGCCCTGCGTGAACGCCAGTCGCTGGGACTGCACTCTCGAGCAGGGCAGGGGACGGTTTCTGGCGGTGCGGCTTGGATTGCGAATGGCCCGCGGTTTGTCCAACCTTCATGGTGCGATGATCGTGTCGGCCCGTGGCGAGGAGCCTTTCAAGAGCGTCGAAGCCGTATGGCGGCGGGCAGGCGTACCGCCGGTGGCGATAGAGCGGCTAGCGGAAGCAGACGCCTTTCATAGTCTCGCGCATGATCGTCGTCAGGCACTCTGGCAGGTCAAGGGTTTGGGTGATGCTCCACTCCCGTTGTTTGCGGCAGCCGACGCACGTGAGGGTGCGATCAGCCCGGAAAGCCAGGAGCCTATGGTGACGCTCGAACCGCTCAGCGAGGGGCGCGAGGTGGTCGAGGACTACCGGACCATTCAACTTTCGCTAAGGGCGCACCCTGTCCAGTTCTTGCGCGAGGAGCTGCGCCGCCGCGGCGTCAAGGCTGCCGCCGATCTCGATCAGGTCAAGGATGGCCGGCATGTGGAAGTGGCAGGCATCATCCTGGTCCGTCAGAAGCCCGGCTCGGCAAAAGGCGTGCTTTTCATTACAATCGAGGATGAGACGGGGATCGCAAACGGGATTTTATGGCCCGATCGCTTCGAAGCACAGCGCCGCACCGTCCTGTCTTCGGCAATGGTCGGCTTGCGCGGGCGTCTGCAGCGAGAAGGTATCGTCACCCATATCATCATCGACAAAATCATCGATTACACGCCCATGCTCCGTTCGATCGGGAGTGGGTCACTGCCGCATCTGGCTGCACCCGCTGATGGCGCGACGCGTGGCGGCGGACCGGATGCGCGCGATGGGCCGAAAGCGACAATGGTCAGAATAAAGTCGCGGGACTTTCATTGACGTTGTCGCTGCAATGGGCCGAATTGTCGGCTGGAGCATCGGACGGCATCGGGGGACGACATTGAACAGAGAGGAGGCATTCGATCAGGCGATCAAGCTGATCGCGGATCTTCCCTGTCAGCGTGAGGTGATTGATTTCTGGGACATGCCCGCGGTGCGCTCTGATGGCGATCGCGCAAAGTGGCGGGCCGCCGCCGACCGGCTCATAGGCATCGGCCAGAAGGTCGCACCTGATCTTGCCGAGTATTTTGAGATTTGGGCGAGCGATGCGGCCGTAGGCGCAAAAGACCTTGATCGCGGCCTGGCGCTCATGCCGCTACCGGGTCTTGGAGGCCGTGCAAGCCTGCGCGCGAGCAATATCCTCGATCTCAAGCTCAGCCTGGGCAGGCCACCGGCGGCGCGCGACATCACCGCGCTATTCGGTCCGAAGGTGACGAAATTCGGCAGGGAGAACCTGCTGAGGGTCGAACAATTTATCCAGCTCCAGCTGGATGAGCGCGCGGCACATGGCAACCCCGTCGATATTGTTCACTGGACGCAGGACGCTCACCAGCACAAGGCAGGGTATAGCCTCTTCAACGGTCATCCCAGCTACCTCGTGGTTCAGCCGCCGGGCGGCTGGCATTTTTCCTATTCAAAGCGGGCGGAGGCCGAATGCATGGCGTTGATCCGCGACGCCGAGAACACCTGGCGTGAGGAGAGCGATCTTCCACGCGTCGGCGAAGGGTGGATTTCCGAAACCAGACTTTACTACGAGCTGAAGGCAGCGTTTCCCGCGCTCGATGTGCTTCAGCATCACCGGCCAGATTGGCTAGGGCGACAGCATCTCGACATCGCCATTCCTTCGCTGCGTACCGCGATCGAGTTCCAGGGCGCTCAGCATGATCTGCCTGTCGCATTTTTTGGCGGAGAAGACGCCTTCATCCGGACGCAGGAGCGTGATCGCCGCAAGCTGGGCAAATGCAGAAAGCAAGGTTGGCGCCTCTTCTATGCGCGCGAGGGGTATGATCTCACCGATCTGATCGCCCAGATCGTAGAGCCGCGATGACCCTGTCCAATTGACAGAAGAACACCAAGATGAAATGAAGGCGTCGGTCATCGCAGTGGCCGGCCGCCTGCTCAAGCGAAGCCTTCGTGGCACTGTATGAATTTCTGATTCCCATCCCGTTTTCGCGGCATTGGGCGACGGTAGCAGGCGACGTTTTCCGAAGCCGACGGAGAATGGCGATGGCATATAGTTTCCAGAAGATTTCGGATGTTAAGCTGCGCGCGCGCAAGATCGCGCGTGAGCAGGATATCCCTCGCTACCAGGCGCTGGACACCGCCGCACGCGGCGGTGGATTTCAGAACTTCGCTCATGCACTCAAGGAGCTGCCGGAGCTGGCACCCGCATCCCCCTGGTCAAATCGGATCGAGATCAGCCAGGGCTGGTGGAGCCGGAAGGAGCGAACCGGTGGGCAGGTAGCAGCATCGATCAGCCTGAAGCACGCGTTGTGCGAGCTGGTGAAGCCCCACCAGCTGGTCGAAACACTGGGCGGCTGCCGCATCGATGGAGAGGCACGGCTCATCAGCGATGGCAGCATGCGGGACCGCGAGGCGAGCATAATGGATGTAGCGAGGGTCGCCCGCGCACTTCAATTCATGGATGCGACAGGCCTCAAACCATCGCGATCGCGGCGCTGCTATCCCAAGGGCGACTGGGACAATCGGCCGCCCATTGCGGATCATGACAGCTGTTGGTTCGATCCGGAGGCGCGGGCCTATGTGCTGGTAACCCAGCCATATCCTGGACGCGCTGCGATGCGTAGCGAGGTTCAGGCTGCCTGGGAGGCCCGGCATGGTTGGCGTACATTCCGCAGCGACTGGGGCAGCATGTACGGCTTTGGTACGGAGCTCTATCTCCTCTGTCCGCCAGCCTACGCGGACCTCCTTGGGCGGAAACTTGCCGATCTTGGTGCTGGTCCCGATGCGATTACCAACGAGGACGTCTCCGATGTCTGAGCAGAGCTCCTGCGAGAGACCACTTCTGTCACTTTACCCGAGGCGGTAAAGTGACAGAGGCGACTCTTTGCGACCGAACCGGCGATGGGGAGCAGCTGAATGGCCGTAGGCCTCTCGCCAATTCAACAACAATCAGGAGTAATTGATCATGCGTGAGACCCGCCCGCCGCTGGTTGGCAAGCTCGCCCTTGCCGCGCGCAGCCTCGTCGAAGTGCCTCGCGCGCACGCTGCGCTCGCTGTCGCCGTCGATGAGGACGACCTCGCTGCGTTTGAAGACGGGATCAGAGAGCTCGATCCGGATGCAACACTGCGCCTGCTACATTATCTCGAAGAGTGTGGCGCTGTTTTCCTTCCGGAAGGGAAGGAGGGCGGTATCGGGGTTCGGTTGCGGTTCAATGCGCGTGACGTCCGCGCTCTCAATCGCCTCGAAGGCGAGGGAGGGCCGGTCGGCAAGGACGATGTGTAAACAAATGGGGATTGCGTCAGCGCTGCGGTGAAGTGCCACGACTGTTCAAAACGGCGTTGGCTCTCTGAGAGGGATTCACATTGGGTGTGGGATGTGCTTGAAATGTTCCCATGTTCCAGCCCGATCTTTTCGCCATGGAAGCCTCGATAACGCCGGTCATTTCTGCTGATCGCGAGGTGCTGGACATGCCTGCTATTCTCGAGCGGCTGACCGAGGTGTGTCAGCGGCCACGATATAGTTTCATGGTGCTCAACCTCATCGCTCAAGCCAGCGACCGGAACGGATCTGCTGGGCCTTATATTCGGGAGGGGGATCGCCGGATTCCCGTCCGGGACTGGCTATGCGATGCCCTGATGCCGGTGGCGCAGCGTGACCCTCGTCGCCTCGCAATCGCGGATCGGGTCCGGCGTGAGCTGGCCGAGCGCAATGCGATGCCCGCTGATGCGCGCGAAGCTGAAAGTCTCGTCGAAGCCCAGGTCGCCAAACGGATCCGTCTCTCGGGGCGTACCAATGTCAGCCGTGCCGTGTCCGAGCTTGTGCGGGCGGGGCTGGTTCGGCGACACTATCAGGGCTACCGGGTCGACCATCCCAACCGCGGTGCCCAGCGACAGGCGGTCTACATCGTCAATGAGGCGGCGCGCCGGGTGCTCCGCCGGGCCTGACACGCAGCGGAACTAAAATCCGAAGCACGCCATTTACGCAGCATCACAAAGAGACTAGCTTTCGAATATGGCGAGCATTCTGACCCTTGGACAACAGCGTAAAGCCGGCACCGCCGCGCGCAAGGTCGGCGGGTATGGCGAGCTTATTCGGCTCGAGACCGAGCGCCGGAAGGCCAAGGGCCAGGGCAAGATTGTGCTCGAAGCCTCGACCGGACGCTACATCTTCCAGCCTAAGAAGACCGCTCCCGCTTCATAATCGATGGCGTTGACGCTCGGCCTGCTGGCGAGCGTGCTCGTCCTACTGCCCGGCCTCGCCGTCCTAGCCGCGTTCAATTTTCGGACCAGGCGCGGAGGCGCCAGGCGCCCCGAACTCGCCCTAACGACTATCAGCGCGCTGGTCATGGCCGCAGCCGTCTCGATTGTCGTCCATCTGGTGGCATGGGCCGCAATCGAAGGCGCGCTCGCCTTCGTGACGGCACTTCATGATGCCTATCCGGTCCTTGATCTTGGCCCGAAAATCGAGAATCCGCTGACCAGCTTCTTTGCCGCTGTGGCAGGAAACAAACCGATGGCGTTCAGCGGCGCGGTCGCGCTTGGCATGGTCCTCATTACCGAAATGGTCGCGCTCGTGAATTTCGTGCTCGGCGAAACCTTCGAACTGGCCTTCGACGAATATGACCTGAACGGCCAAGGCTGGGTCTTCGAGCACATCACGCGCCCGGCCGAGAATGGGTACACGCCCGTGGGACATGTCTTTACCGCTACGATGAGCGGGAAGTACGGCATCGCGTACAAAGGGCCGATCATCGACATCCGTCAAGGCGACAAGGGCGAAATCCTCTCGATCGCTCTCGCGCGGCCTGAGCGGTTTCTCTACGAACTGGGGACGTTCGACGACGACCCACCCAAAAAGAGCTGGATCGAGCGCCTGCTGCCCGGGGACGCGGAGGAGGCGGAGCCTCATAGCGGCGTTCGGCATCATGAAAAGGATTATGCCGGCGGCGTGGTCGCGCTGGATGCGCGTGTGATCAATAATATCGTCGTGCGCAGCATCGCGGATGAACTGCTCGAGCAGATCGACGAGGAAGTGCCGGACGAACCGGAGGTGCCGCTCGCGTGAATGCCGGATCGTCAAACTTGCTACAAGACGCAGGAGGTCTTTACGGGCTCTTGCTGACCTTGGTCTTCCTCGCATTCATATGGGTGGCGCTGCTTAGCCTCACCCGTGACCTGTGGCGGATCGTCTTTCTGTATGAGACTCGCAGGGCGCCGACGCTTGGTATTGGCAGCGCCATCGCGATTGGTGTGTACATCCTGGCTGGACTCACCTTAGGCGCTAAGCATTATGCGGCCATGATGTTCGCCGTGGTGGCGCTCGGTCCCTGGCTGCTGGTCAAGTCGGTCAGTGTCTATGCCTGGTTTCGGGATGGCCCGGAGGTGCGTCAAGCGGCTCTGGAAATTCGATCCATCGAGGCGGCCCGGATGCGCGAGACGCTCCCCAGGGCCGATCAGAAATTGCCGTGGCGCGGATATCTGTTCGACGTAGAGCGCGCGATAAGGCGTGGTCGCTACGAACCGCCCCCGATCTGATGGTTCGCCTTGCAGATCACTTGGCGCGAGAACAGTGCGTCTATCCCTCGCCGTTAATCGGGTGCCCGGTGGTTCTAGTCCTCGATCTGCCTGAAAAGAACCGCGGCGCCGGTCTGGCGCTCGGTCGCTACTATCCGATCATCATCGAGAACGAGGATGAACGTGCAGAACTGAATGCTTTTTTTGATGCGGAGCGCCCGGCCATGGTGACCCCGGATCTCCTCGACCATCAGCCGACGGCGTTTCATTCGGACAGGTTGATCGTCACGCGCTATACCCCCTCCCGACCCGGATGGCCCTGGATCAGCCTCTTCTACTGGCCCAAGGACTACCGAGCAGCAGCAGTGGGGCAGGGCCTTTCTATGGCTCGCGGTTGCTATACCACGGAGCTGTTCGACACGAGCGAAGCCCGCGACGAGCATGATTTGCTCATCGTCCAATCCTTGCGGGAACGCCACACCCTGCAAATCCAGTTGATCTCGTCCGAGATTGAGGCGGGAACCGGCCGCGCCTGAGCAGGCCGGCCAGAAAGCCCTGACAATCACGATCTCAAGATAGCGTCTGCTTCGGCAGCGTGCCTTGGCGCGCGCCGATTGCATCTCGGTCGCGCCTTGACGACTAACATATCAACACATATTCATATAACATACATGAGTATGAAGAGGTGGGCCGTATTCCGCGACGTTGAGGATCGAAATGGGTGCAAAAAAGTGCGGTTTTCCGTGCGTTCTGCGAGCCAGCTTCGTCACGACGCAGAGGCGGAAAAATCGAGTGGTCACCGCGAATCTGCGCTTGACCTTCCAATGCTTGGAACCCGCATCCCCGGGAAAACAGGTGGGAAGCCATTGTCCGGGGGTCCGGCAGAAGTGGCTGAATTAAGGAAAGAAATTATGCGAAAATCAGTCGCGACTCTGCTGTCATCGGGGGCGCTTGGAATGGCACTGCTTCTTGCAGCTTGCGGGGGCCCCTCGGGAGGCCAGCAAGGGCAGGGCGGCCCACCGACGCCTCAGGTGCCCGTCGCACAGGTCATCGTCCGGGAACTGGCACCGTCCAGCGAATTCAACGGTTCGCTTACCGCGCCCAAGTCGGTGGAACTACGGCCACGGGTGAGCGGACAGATCATCGGGGTCGATGTGCCTGAAGGTGGCATGGTCCGTCAGGGCCAGACCCTCTTCCGGATCGATCCTCGTCCCTTCCAGGTCGCTGTCGATCAGGCCGCGGGCAATCTTGCGCAGGCGGAAGCCCAGGCGGCACAGGCTCAGGCCGACTTTGCGCGGGCCGAGCGTCTGATCGCGACGGGTGCCATCTCCCGCAAGGAGTATGACGCCGCAGTTGCCCAGCGCCGCGCCGGGCTTGCGTCGACTCAGGCGGCGAGGGCTGCTGTTGCCGCAGCGCGCCTCGATCTGTCTTTCACACGGGTCACAGCGCCCATCAGCGGCCGGGTCGATCGCATTCTTGTGACGGAAGGCAATGTGGTTGCCGGCGGCGCGCAGGCGACCCCGCTGACGACCATCAAGTCCGTCAATCCGCTGTACGCTGAGTTCGACATCGACGAAGCCACCTATCTGAGCTTCGTGGAAAAGGCGCGGCGCGCGGGCACCGCGACTAAGCTGCCGGTCGAGTTCGGCCTCATGACCGACGAAGGGTTCCCGCGCACTGCGACGCTGGACTTCCTGGGCAATGGAATCGATCGCAGCGCGGGCACCATTCGCGCTCGCGCGCTCGTCCAGAATACTGACGGTGCCCTTGCGCCTGGCCTGTTCGCCAGAATCCGGCTTGTTACCGGCGAGCGCCAGCAGTCGATCCTCATCGACGACCAGGCCGTCGGTAACGATCAAGGCAAGAGCTTCGTTCTCATTCTCGCCAAGGGCAACAAGGTCGACTTCCGCCCGGTCGAGCTCGGTCCGATCGTCGATGGCCTGCGCGTGATCAAGTCCGGCCTGCAGCCCTCGGACACCGTCATCATCAAGGGTCTCGTGCGTCCCGGCATGCAGGTCGTGCCGCGCAAGGGGCCGATGCAGCAGAGCCAGGGCAACGGTAATCCGCAGGCCGCCGCCAAGCCTGCTGCGGAGGCACGCTGATGAAGTTTCCACGCTTCTTCGTCGACCGCCCGATATTCGCGGTGGTCCTCTCGGTGCTGATGCTGATTGCAGGCGGCCTTGCGCTGCTGAAGCTTCCGCTCAGCGAATATCCCTCTGTCACGCCCCCAACGGTGCAGGTCACCGCTCAATATCCAGGGGCCAACCCCGAAGTCATCGCCGAAACGGTGGCCGCTCCGATCGAGCAGGCCATCAACGGCGTCGAGAACATGCTCTACATGAGCTCCCAGGCCTCGACCGACGGTCGGATGCAGGTGACGATCTCGTTCAAGCAAGGGACGGATCCCGACCTCGCGCAGGTGCAGGTCCAGAACCGTGTCGCGCGCGTCCTGTCGCGTCTACCGGAAGAAGTGCAGCGCATCGGCGTCACCACCCAGAAAACGTCGCCAGACGTTCTCATGGTCGTCCATCTGGTCTCGCCGAACAAGCGCTATGACCCCCTCTATCTCTCCAACTATGCGACCCTCCATGTCCGCGACGAACTCGCTCGCGTTGCTGGTGTCGGCGACGTGGTGCTGGGCGGCGAGGGCGAATATGCCATGCGGGCCTGGCTCGACCCGACCAAGGTCGCAGCGCGCGGCTTGACTGCGAGCGACGTCGTCGCCGCTATTCGGGAACAGAACATCCAGGTGGCGGCCGGTTCAGTCGGCCAGCAACCCAATGCGTCGGCCGCCTATCAGGTGACCGTGAATACGCTTGGCCGTCTGACGACGGAAGAACAGTTCGGCGACATCATCCTCAAGACGGGCGAGGATGGTCAGGTCACCCGACTGCGCGATGTCGCACGCCTTCAAATGGGTGCCGACGGCTATTCGATGCGCAGCCTTCTCGATGGTGAACCTGCCCTCGCGCTGCAGATCTTCCAGAGCCCGGGCGCCAACGCCCTCGATGTGTCGAGCGCGGTGTGTTCGACGATGGAAAGGCTGAAAGGCGAATTTCCTGACGGCATCGAATACCGCATCGCCTATGACCCGACCATCTTCGTTCGCGCGTCGCTGAAGTCGGTCGTTGTCACGCTGTTCGAGGCGACCCTGCTGGTTGTCCTCGTCGTTGTCCTCTTCCTTCAAACCTGGCGGGCATCGATCATCCCGCTCGTCGCCGTCCCGGTGTCGCTGGTCGGCACATTCGCCCTGATGCACCTGTTCGGCTTCTCGTTGAACACCCTGTCACTCTTCGGACTCGTCCTATCCATCGGTATCGTGGTCGATGACGCGATCGTCGTGGTCGAGAATGTCGAGCGGCATATCGGGCTTGGCCAATCTCCAAGGGAAGCGGCACGCCGCGCCATGGATGAGGTCACCGGTCCTATTCTGGCTATCACCTCGGTGCTGGCGGCCGTTTTCATCCCGTCGGCATTCCTGTCGGGCCTTCAGGGCGAGTTCTATCGCCAGTTTGCCCTCACGATCGCCATCTCGACGATCCTGTCGGCCATCAACTCGCTCACCCTTTCCCCGGCCCTCGCTGGCGTGCTGCTGCGGCCGCATGGCGACGACACGCCGCGCGACAAGGTTACGCGGGTCATGGACAAGGTGTTTGGTCGCTTCTTTGGCGCCTTCAACCGCTTCTTCGACCGTTCGTCGGAGCGCTATGTCTGGTCGGTGCGCCGCGCTGTACGCGGAACCGGCATCGTCCTGATCCTATATGCGGGTCTTGTCGGTCTAACCTGGCTTGGTTTCAACAAGACACCTCCCGGATTCGTGCCGATGCAGGACAAGTATTTCCTTGTCGGCATTGCTCAGCTGCCTACCGGGGCATCGCTTGATCGCACGGAATCCGTCGTGAAGCAGATGTCGAAGATCGCGTTGGCCGAGCCTGGCGTGGAAAGCGTCGTCGCCTTCCCGGGGCTTTCGGTGAACGGCGCTGCGAACCTGCCGAACTCGGCGCTGATGTTCATCATGCTCGACAAGTTCGAGAACCGGAAAACACGGGACCTCTCTTCGTTTGCGATCGCCGGCAAGCTCATGGGCAAGATGGGCCAGATCCCTGACGGCTTTATCGGCGTGTTTCCCTCGCCGCCGGTTCCTGGCCTCGGCGCCATGGGCGGCTTCAAACTGCAGATCGAGGATCGGGCCGGGCTTGGCTTCAATGCACTGGCGCAGGCGCAAGGCCAGGTGATGGGCAAAGCCATGCAGACGCCGGAACTGGCGAACATGCTGTTGAGCTTCCAGACCAACGCCCCGCAGATCCAGGTCGATGTCGATCGCACCAAGGCCAAGGCTCAAGGCGTTCCGCTCACCGCAATTTTCGATACTATGCAGGTCAATCTCGGCTCGCTCTATGTGAACGACTTCAACCGGTTCGGGCGAACCTACCGGGTGATGGTCCAGGCCGATGCACCCTTCCGTCAGCAGGCTGAGGATATTGGCCAGTTGAAGGTGCGCAATGCCAGCGGGGAGATGATCCCGCTGTCCTCCCTGGTCACGATCAAGCGCAGCACCGGTCCTGATCGTGTGATGCACTATAATGGCTATCCGTCAGCCGATATCAGCGGCGGTCCAGCCCCGGGCTACTCGTCCGGGCAGGCAACTGCGGCCATCGAGAAGATTCTCAAGGAGACGCTGCCCCCGGGCATGACCTACGAATGGACCGATCTCACCTACCAGGAGAAGGCCGCCGGCAACACCGCGCTCTTCGTCTTCCCCCTTTCCGTGCTGCTCGCGTTCCTGATCCTCGCTGCCCAGTACAACAGCTGGTCGCTCCCCTTCGCAGTGCTGCTGATTGCGCCAATGGCGCTCCTCTCGGCCATCGGCGGGGTCTGGGTATCGGGCGGCGACAACAACATCTTCACGCAGATCGGGTTCGTCGTCCTCGTCGGCCTGGCCGCCAAGAACGCGATCCTCATCGTGGAGTTTGCCCGGGAGAAGGAGAAGGAAGGGCTCGAACCGCTGCCGGCGGTACTCGAGGCAGCCAAGCTGCGCCTGCGGCCGATCCTGATGACCTCGATTGCCTTCATCGCAGGCGTCGTTCCTCTGGTGATTGCAAGCGGCGCCGGCGCTGAAATGCGTCACGCCATGGGCATCGCGGTGTTCGCTGGCATGCTTGGGGTGACACTTTTCGGTCTCCTTCTGACCCCCGTCTTCTACGTCGCCGTCCGGCGCTTCGCGCTGCGCCGCGAGACGCGGAAGGCCGTTCCCCCTATCGTGGAGCAAAGCGCATGATCGCGCAGAACAAACAACGCGGCGCAAGAGTTGCCGCACTCCTCGCCTCGGTCGCGCTCGCAGGGTGCGCAACCATGGCCCCGAAATATGAGCGACCCGTCGCGCCGGTGAGCGAAAGCTTCCCTGTCGGCGCTGCCTATGGCGATGCCGCAGCAGCAAGCAAAGGGACGGCGGCTGACATCGGATGGAAGGAGTTCTTCGCCGATCCGCTGCTACATCAGCTTATAGACCAGTCGCTCACCAACAATCGCGACCTTCGGGTCGCAGCGTTGAACGTCGAATCGGCGCGCGCACGCTATCGCGTGCAGCGATCCGAACTCCTGCCCAACCTGAGCGTGGGGGCAGAGGGAACGGCGCAAAAGCTCCCGTCGGATCTATTCTACAACCGGCGGCAGTATCAGGTCGGCGCTGCCGTTTCAGCTTGGGAACTTGATCTGTGGGGTCGCATTCGCAGTCTGAGCGATCAGGCAAGAGAAGCCTATTTCGCCGTCGAGGAAAACCGGACCGCTGCCCAACTCAGTCTCGTCGCCGAAGTGGCTAATGCCTATCTGACGCTGCGCGCTGACCAGGCCATGTTGCGCCTTTCGCAGGATACCCTGGCGGCCCAGAAGAAGTCGTACGACCTGACGAACCAGCTCGTCGAGGTAGGTAACATTGCCAAGCTCGATTTGCGCAGGACGGAGGTCGCCCTGCGCACCGCCGAGGCGGATGTTGCGACGTATACCCGCCTTGCTGCTCAGGATCGCAACGCGCTGGCGCTGCTGCTCGGCGCACCGCTTTCAGCTGACCTTGCAGCGCAACTCGGTGCTGCCACGACGCTTCCTGACGGGATCGTCCCGTCGGACGTGCCGGCTGGATTGCCCTCTGATTTGCTCACGAGAAGGCCCGACATCAGGGCTGCCGAGCACGATCTAAAGGGCGCCAACGCCTCGATCGGCGCGGCGCGGGCTGCCTTCTTCCCGACCATCACGCTGACCGGATCAGGCGGGACAGCCAGCTCAAGTCTCGACGATCTGTTCTCGAGTGGATCGGGGGCCTGGAGCTTCATGCCCCGCATCAATTTGCCGATCTTCAACGCTGGCGCTCTGCGCGCCAACCTTGACCAGGCGAAGGTCCAGAAAAGCATCGAGATCGCCACCTACGAAAAGGCGATCCAGACGGCGTTCCGGGAGGTCTCCGATGGTCTTGCGGGACAGCGGACCTTCGACGATCAGATCAAGGCTGAACAATCGCGAGAAGCGGCAAGCGGAGCAGCCTTCAAGCTCTCGGAGCAACGCTTCAAGGAAGGTGAGGACAACAATCTCGCCCTGCTAGACGCGCAGCGAGCCCATTACGGGTCGCAGCAGGCGCTCGTCAGGGCGAGGCTCGCCCGCCTCTCGAACCTGATCAACCTCTATAAGGCGCTCGGAGGTGGCTGGACTGCCGTCGGGCCCGGCCAATCGACCCAGCGATAAGCGAGGCATCCATGCAGACTTATGAGCCTATGTTGAAGCGCGCGCGCGGTCTTGCGATCGCTGGAACCCTCGCGTTACTGGCGGCTGCGCCAGTAGTGGCGCTTCGCTTCACGCGAGCCCGCCGACGCCGTGTCGCGGCAAAGAGCGAAGCGACGCGCGCGCCGAGCTCTGCCGCGCACGTCCATCGGAATTTTTACGATCGCGGCCAGCAAAGCGAGACGCGTGCCGGAAAGTGGCGTCTCATCAAGACCGGGCACGATCTTATCGCGCTGGAGATTGCGGAGACGAACGGGGTCTCCCGGTTTCGGGTCTGGTCCGAGCAGGGCGAGCCCTGGCCTGCGAGCGATGTGAGCGTCGTGACTGAAAGATGGGATGGCGCAAACGAGACATTTAGCTTCACCCAGCAGGAGGGGTATCTCGAGTCAGCTCAGATTGTGGCGCATCCCCATTCTTTCTTTGCGCGCCTGACGTTAACCCACGGCGAGCGGTCGCACGTTTACGAACTGGCATTCATCGAAGATGAAGGCGTCAACGATGGGTGGTCGTCTCAAGGCGCGGCACGCCGTACGATCTCGGCACCTGGCGAACCGTGCCAGCTGCTGCGAATCCCGGGCAGGGCGTCATGAACGACAAGCTGAGTGCGCTTGAATGGTCTGTCGTCGCCCTGGCGCGGGGAGATCGCCTTTCATCCCTTCAGGCACCAGGCAAGTTCAGCACCTTCTTGAAGAGGCTCTTTGAGGGAGAGCGCCCCAGTCCTGCCTTTGCAGACAAGCGGCTCGAAGCGTTGCGCAGGGTGTCGGTGCTTGCCTGGCACCGGGGGTTCGCCATTCCGGAAGCTGAACTCGACCGCTTTTTGAACGTGGGCTTTTCCGAGCAGCAGTTTGAAGCAGTGATCAGCAGGATACACCGATCCAAGGCGCAAGCTTCATGCTGCAAGAACGGAGCGCAGCCCGGCCATGTCCATGCACTTGCCTGAACGGCAGGTCTGTATGGCTCCCTCTCCTGGACAGGGCGCCGACATGGCACCCAGTGCAAAGTTCGCCGTCATCGTCGCTGAAGAAAGCCATGCGTCGGCCTGGTCCGGGCTCGAGCAGGTACAGCCGGAGTATGACATCCTCTACGCATCATCGAGCGTTCTCTCGTTGGGGACCGTTGGAGGGCGCTGGATCGCGCCAGCAGCCTGCGGCATTTTCGTTCCGGCAGGCGTCGCACACACACTTGAGCTCTCGAGCGCAGGCTGCGTCACCTGCGCGCTCATCCCCAGGAGCGACAGTGAGAACGCCGATGGGACCTGCAGGGTCATCGGGATATCGGACCTTGTGCGGGAGCTTCTGGATGCGGCGGCAAAGCTGCCGCTGGACGGACCGGAAAAGGGGAGGGATCGACTTGTGCTCGACCTCCTCCCCTTGGAGATTGCGCGGGCCGCCAGCCTCCCGATTGGCCTGCCGATGCCGGCCGATCCGCATCTCGCGCGCAAATGCACTGATTTTGCGTCCATGCCGCATTCGGACATGTCGATCGATCGATGGGCGGCGGACCTTTCGATGAGCCGACGGCGGTTCACATCTTTCTTTCGTCGCGAGACCGGGGTCGCTTTCAAAGCGTGGGTTCGACAAGCCTGCTTCGCTATCGCTATGGTACGACTGGCCAAAGGAGATAGTTTGGGCTTGGTTGCCGCAAGTTGCGGCTACTCCAGTCCCGCGGGGCTTTGCACACTGATCAAGCGGCTGAGCGGGGCAGCGAGTGTGCGTCGCGCGCTGCGAACGGCACGTTAAATGCAACGCAAGCACGGCCTGCGGATTGGCTCGCCGAGCCTCAGCTCAGATGAATGGATCGTAGTTGTTGGCGCGCGCCGCGCATCCATGCGCTCGTTGCGTGAGCCAGGCCGCTCCCAGAGGCTGTTCCGCGCTCTGTTCGGTTGGGACCAGCCCAGGCCCCAGGAAAGCGAACGCCTTGAGGCCTTAAGACGCGCATCCATTTACCTGTGGCATGGCGTGACCGAGTTGCCGACCAAGGAGATGGATCGGTTCCTGGCAGCAGGCTTTACCATGAGGCATTACGAGGATCTGATCGAGGGGATCGCGGAAATGGGAATATAACCGCTGGCTTCGCTCGGACCCCGGTCAATCTGAAAAGATCATCAGGCTTCTGTCGCAGGCGCCCCTTAGTGCCCAAGCCCGATCCCCATCGGCTTTACCAGCATCCACACGGCCATCGCGACCATCATGACGTTCTCTGTCAGGGATACGAAGCCCAGCGGCACATTGCTGTCCCCGCCCACACAGGCGCATTTAAGCTCGCGCTTGCCGATGTAGACAGCCTTGAAGACAGACGCGGCCCCGATCGTGCCGATGAATGCGGCAACCGGTATCGAGATCCACATCAGTGCTCCGGACATCATCAGAACGCCGGCTAGCCCTTCAGCAAAGGGGTACGCATAGGCATAGGGCACCCACCGCTTGGCCAAGAGGTCGTAATTCAGGAACATCGTCGCGAAGCTGTCGACATCCTTCAGCTTCTGTAGGGCCAGGAGACACATGGCGATGGCGATGAACCACTCTGCTGCGGCCACCGTGGTCAAAGCGCCATAAGCGGCCCAGCTCGCCGCAAGCGCCATGCCTGCAGCCATCGCGAACAACGCGATGACTGGCCGGTAGGTCACCGCGTTCTTGTCGCGAACCGTCATGCCGAAATATCGGCGCAGATCATCATAGCCGCCGATGCGCTTGCCCTCGATGAAGACCTGCGGCGTGGTCTCGACCTGATGCTGCGCCTTAAAGGCGTCTGTTTGCTCACGGGTCGTGAGGTGGTGATCGTCGACAGCATAACCCTTGCGCTTCAACAAATAGAGCGCCTTCAAGCCATAAGGGCAGGTGTGGGTGGGCATGACCATACGGTGGATTTCTGCGGTTTTACGGTCCGTCATGCCTGCATCCTCTCGATTATCTACGGCTTTAGTAGGTGCCTGACGCGCGCCGCGGCGACGCTTGAATCGCAGGCCGAAAGTCAATCACGACCTACCCCTACCCCGCAGGGGTATCTAATAAATTACGTAACGCCCATTTTGGTTCCTCATACCGCGTCACGATATGGTTCCGTCCCAGATCGGCCAATGACCGAACGTTCACGCTTTGAGCGATCATGCGAGATTGCCACGGTCCGGATCCGGATCCGCCCTAATCAAATAGGTGCCTGCTCCACTGGCGCGTCAGTTTGGCGGGTCTGGTCGCGAAATAACCGGAGGGACGCTGATGGGTCGTCCTTGCGCCACGCCAATCCGATCTTAAGCGTCGGGACAGGATCCTCGATTTCGATCAGCCTTATCCCTTCAGTAGAAACTGGTTGTGTGGCCACTGGCGCGAAAAGTACGCCCATTCCTGCCCGCACGAGACCCATGCAGGTCTGATCGTCGCAGCTCTCAAGCGTCTTGGGGCGAAAGCCGGCCTGCCTGCAGATCGAGATAATCTCATCATGGTTTGCGGAACTGCCCTGTCCATGGGGCACGATGAAGCGATCATGCGCGAACGCCGACAGTGGGAGCGGGAAGGCGAGAGCTGAATCGGCGCATGGATGCCCGTCGGATACAGCCAGCATCATCCGTTCGCTGTGGATTTGTTCGATCGTCAGAGCGGAGTGGGACGCAGGAAGCAGGACGAACCCGACGTCGATTTCCGCCGAGAGCAACGCTTCGATCTGGGCGGATGTAGAGAATTCCTCGACAACCATTTCGATGTCCGGACGGATTTGCGCGAACCGCCGGATAAATGCGGGCGCGATCCGGGTCGCCGCATGCCGGATCATCGCCATCTCAACGCTACCGGACCCCAAGCGCTGTACATGATCGTCGACCATTTCCGATCCTTCCCTTGATTGTGGGCAGGCCATCAACGCTCTGCTCCGCTGCTGTCCCTTCTTTCCTCTGAGCTTGGGCATCAGTCGGGCGCCATTTGGTCGCCTTTCCCCGGGGCGAGCGCGCTGGCCTCAAACAATTCGGTCACGACGTCCGATCCGCGGACGAGCGTCAGATCGACTGGACACCTGTCTGCTATCGAGAGCAGTTTTTCGCGCTGTTCTTCTTCAAGCGCTCCGGACAGCGTGATTTCCCTCGTGAATCGATCTGGCGGGGTTCGATCCTTATCGCGGTCGTGCCGGACGCCGACACGCGCCTTTTCGAGAGGCATTGCGACCCGATCAGCATAGAGCCGCATGGTCATGACCGTGCAGGCCGCTAGGCCTGCCGCAACAAGCTCGTAGGGCGTCGGCCCGCTCGCAAGGCCGCCGATTGCGAGGGGCTCATCGGCCAGAAACTGGTGGGAACCTGCAGTGATCGCGACCTGAAACTTTCCTCGTCCGGTTTCCTGCGCGATGACCCCTTCACTAGGTTCCAACGGTCGCATTTCGACCTCGGTCACAGGAAGATAGCGAGAGGCCCATGCACTGATCACCATGGCCGCATAGTCGGCGTCCACGCGCTCGCGCAGCAGGTGGTCGGCCTGGTCGAGTGAAATGAAACTCTTGGGATGCTTAGCGGCCTGGAATATCCGTGAGGCGTTTTCGATCCCGACGATAGTGTCTCCGGGGGCATGCAGGACGAGAAGGGGCAACCGCAAACCGGCGACCCTTTCCTCAAGTGCCTGTGCCCTGGCATCGTTGAGAAACTTGCGTCCGAGGACGAATCGTCGCCCCGGCAGGGAGACCTCGGCGCTTCCATCCTTCTCGATCCTGCTCACCAATGCAGGATCGATGGATTTCAGAATGTGGGAGACATCGGCCGGGGCGGCGATCGTTGCGATAGCGCGAACCGTGGAGATCGCCCTTGCGCTCAGGAGGACGGCGGCCCCGCCGAGACTGTGACCCACGAGCAAAGTGACCGGCATGCCGGCCGACTCCATGGCCTGCGCCGCATTTGCCAGATCGGCAATGTCATTGGCGAACCCGAACTCGCCAGGCTCGCCCTCACTGGCGCCGAGCCCCGCAAAGTCAAACCGCAATACGCCTATGCCGACCAGGGCAAGGGCGCGTGAAACCCGCGTTGCCGCCAGACTATCCTTGCCGCAGGTGAAGCAGTGCGCAAAGATAGCCCACCCGCGCGGGGGCGTTTCCGGCAATTCAATTCGGCCTGACAGGCACGCCCCGTTGCTTCCGGTAAAGTCAAAATTCCTCTGCGCCATCGGGTCGTCTCCCACCTGCGTGGCTTAACGCGTTGCACTGATCCGGGGCGCTGAACCGCCCCGGCAAAATCAGGATTGCGGGAGCGCGTCGATCACGTCGAAGACACGGGCGGTGTAGGTCAGGGCGGCCCCGGAGTTCATGAAGATCGTGAACGCCATGGCCTGCGCAATTTCCTCGCGGCTCAATCCAAGTTCGATAGCCTTCTTGGCGTGAACCGAAATGCAACCATCGCAGCGCGTCGTGACGGCTACAGCAAGGGCGATCAGTTCCATGACCTTAGGGTCAAGCAGACCCGACTTGGTCACGCTGTGCTCGACCATCATGAGGCCCTTCATCGAATCCGGGCTCAGCTTGGCAAACTCGCCGACGCGCGCCATCAGCACGTCACGATAACCATTCCAGTCCTGCATGTGATCATGGTTGTTCAATTCGAATATCCTTCATTTGACGATGGCTTCGCGATCATGCTGTGGGTTCAGCCAGCCGGACCACTAGGCCGGGAAGAAAAGCTGTTTGGACGCGCTTGCCGCGCGGCGGCGCTGAGCCGCCGACGACGAAGGCAGTTCCTCACATGCTGACGGCGTGCCACTTCCCATCGTTGGAAGGTCAAGAGCGAAATTGCCGGACTAAAAAAATAGAAGGCGGGAGGTCAGGCGCTATTGCGAACCATTCGTGACAAAGGTAGGATGTTAGGATGAATGGCGGATCTGGGGTCGCCGTTCTCCGATCATCAACCAAGACAAGGGCGACCCTATGCCGCGCTCCATCACGCCTCGTTCCCCTGTTCAGAGCGACAGGTGCAAATGCCTAGCCAATCCGCTGTGCGCAGATCCTGGCGATGTGTTGCCCATCACCGGACCAACGGGGTATCCCGTGACGTTCCCACCGCTTCGCCTCGGTGCTGTATCGGGCGAGAGAAACTCCGTGTGGCCGATCTGGGCGGCGCTTCTCAGTCTGCTGCTACTCGCATTCTCCGCAGTCTCGGCCAAAGCGCAGACGGTGGACAATGCCAAGGTCGCGGTGGTGCAGCGCTATTTCGACGCCTGGAACAGCGGGGACATAGCAGCCCTGAGGGCGACGCTGGCGCCGTCGGTCGAGTATTTCAACACCAGCAATGAAACGGTCAAAGCCGGTGTTGATGCGGTGACCGAAGTTCCGGTGCTGCTCAGCGGAATGATGCCTGATCGCAAGCTGACCTTGCTTGGCGCTCCGGTTGCCAACGGCGACCAGGTCGCCGTCCAATGGAGCTTCAAGGCGACACATCCGAGCGGAGTCAAAGGGCAGGGGCCGGTTACCTTCAGGGGCGCCAGCTTCTTTCGCATTGAGCAAGGACGCATCGTCTGGATCGGCGACTACTACAACCACGCCACCCTCGAGAGGCAACTCGCGCGCTGAGCCGAGTGGCGAAAACCTAGCAAGGATTTCCTGATGACATTCTTCACCCGCCCCTCAAAGAGGGGCGCATGTCAGCGCGCGCGCCTTCTTTGCGCCGCCAGCGCTCTTGCTGGCATCGCATTTGGCTCGCCGCCTGCCATGGCGCAGTCGCCGATTCCCGCCGATCTGTCTGCGAATGATGAGCAGCGAGGCAGGCGGGACGAGATCATCGTCATCGGACAGGGAGAGCGGGAATCGCCTTCTGTCTATACTGTCCCTGTCGTGGCAGCTGCTACGCGGCTCCCGCTGACGTTGCGGGAAACGCCGCAGGCTGTCACGGTCATGACGCGCCAAAACCTGGATGATCAGCAACTGAACTCGGTTCAGAATGCCCTCGAAGCAACGGCGGGCGTGTCATCGAGAACCCTCGATAGCGAGCGCGTGACATTTTATGCGCGTGGGTTTGCGATCGACAGCTTCCAATATGATGGGATCCCGACAGCGTTCGTCAATGGCGCAAGCTTTCTCGATACCGCCTTCTTCGAGCGGTTCGAGGTCGTGCGCGGGGCGACCGGCCTGCTGACAGGCACTGGCAATCCATCGGCGTCGATCAATCTGGTGCGCAAGCGCCCCGGTCGTCAGTTCGCAGCCTCGGCTACCCTGAGCGCGGGATCGTGGGACAATTATCGCGGCATGGCCGATATCTCGGCGCCATTGTCTCGTGACGGGCATCTACGCGCCCGCCTGGTCGGCGTCCTGCAAGATCGTGAAGGTCATGTTGACAGATACAGCCAGACAAAGCGGAGTGTCTACGGCATCATCGAGGCGGACCTCGGTCCCCAGACGCTTGTCAGTATCGGCTATGACCATCAGGCGATCCGTCCAGAAGGCACGACCTGGAGCGGCATGCCGCTCTGGTTCTCGGACGGAACGCCAACGCGATGGCCCCGATCCAAATCCATGACGGCCGACTGGAGCCGCTGGGACAACACATTGGATTCGGCTTTCCTGACGCTAGAGCATCAGTTCGCAGGAGGATGGGTCGCGCGTGCAGCCGTGATGCATCAGCGGTCCTCGTCGGACGCACGCCTGTTTTCCGGGCTTGGCTATCCCGATCGCGTGACTGGCGAAGGTCTTCAGCCATTTGCCCTGGCGAACTACACGCGCAGCCGACAGAATAGTATCGATGCGACGCTATCAGGGCCGGTCAGCCTCCTGGGACGGAAACATGATCTTGTGTTCGGCATCATGGCGAACCGGCGGGTCGCAAACGAGTTCAGCAGCGGCTTCGTGCTGCCATCTACGCCGTTCGGAAGCATCTTCGATTGGACCGGCGCGTATCCGGAGCCCGATTTTGATGCGGCGCCTTCTTCGCGGACCCGAACCGTTACGCGGCAGGGGGCATTCTATGGTGCGGCCAAGCTCGACATCGTCGATCAGCTCAAGGTGATCGTTGGCGCGCGTGTGACATTCTACGACCTGGAGCAAAAGACGGCGCTTACATCGTTCGAGTTCTCAAAAAGTGGCAGGATCACGCCTTATGCCGGCGCTGTACTTGATCTCGATTCCCACCATTCGGCCTATGTCAGCTATACGGAAATCTTCAATCCGCAGACAAACCGAGACCGGGACGGAAGGATGCTGGCGCCGACCAGCGGGCGAAACGTCGAGTTCGGCGTCAAGGGGACCTATTTCGACGGACGGGTCAATGCGTCTATCGCCGTCTTCAAATCATGGCTGGACAATGTCGGCCAGATCGACCCTGGCCGGCTTCTCCCGGATGGAACGCAGGCCTATTTCGCCGCGAACGGGACCACTTCGCGAGGCGTCGAGATCGATCTGCAGGGCGAAATTCTTCCCGGTTGGAACACCTATGCCGGCTTTGCCCATTTCGTCGCGGAGAGCGTTGGCGGCGGCCGTTTGAATGCAGAGCTTCCTCGGACCTCGGGACGGATCTTTTCGACCTACCGCTTACCTGGGCCATTGCGAGCGTTGACCGTTGGTGGCGGCGTGAACTGGCGCAGCGCCTCCTTTGAGCCCGCCGCTAGTCCCCTGGGACCGGTTCAAGCGCGTCAGGCGCCTTATGCTCTCGTGTCCCTTATGGCGCGCTATGATTTGTCGGCCCGGGCTGACCTTAGCCTGAAGGTCAATAACCTCACCGATCGCCGCTACACCGTCGTGAACGGCTTTTTCAATCAGGTCCTGTTTGGCGAGCCGAGAAACGCGATGCTCGCGCTAACGCTGCGATACTGACCCCTTGAGGGTGAGACGCGGTCAAACAGGGCAATATGGGACCGAGATTCCCGGAGAGGGGCAAGGGTGTTGACGCATAACATATGAACATGTATTCATACATCATCATTGTTCATTCGCGAGTCTCGCATGTCAGCACACGCACACGCCGATCATGGCCACGGCCATGGTCATGATCACGACCATTCTCATACCCCGACGATCACCAAGGATAACGAGCGCAAGGTCCTCCTTTCGTTTGGTCTGATTGCTTCCTTCATGGTCGTCGAAGTGGTGGGCGGCCTCTGGTCTGGCTCGCTGGCACTGCTGGCGGACGCTGGCCATATGATGACGGATGCGGCGGCACTTGCTCTTGCATACGCCGCGTTCCGCTTCGGCCAGCGCTCGCCCGACGCCAAGCGCACCTTCGGCTATCTGCGCTTTGAGGTCGTTGCTGGACTGATCAACGCCGTTACCCTGTTCGCAATCGTTGCCTTCATCGTCTATGAAGCCTGGGAGCGTTTCAATCAGCCGCAGCCAGTCATGGCCGCGCCGATGTTCGCCGTTGCGATTGCCGGCCTTCTGGTCAACATTCTTGTCTTCTGGATCCTCACCCGCGGCGATAGCGAGCACGTCAACATCAAGGGCGCAGCGCTCCACGTCATGGGCGACCTGCTTGGGTCCGTCGGCGCTGTAGCAGCGGCCGTGGTGATCTACTTCACTGCCTGGACTCCGATCGATCCGATCCTTTCCGTGGTTGTTTCGCTGCTCGTCCTGCGAAGCGCCTGGAAGCTTCTAGGCAAGTCGCTGCACATTCTGCTGGAAGGTGCTCCCGATGGCGTCTCGCCTGAAGAGATCGAGCACCATATCCAGGATACTGTGCCGGGCGTTGTATCGCTCAGCCACATCCACGTATGGTCGATCACCTCCAAGCGAACCCTTGCGACGATGCACGTCCGTCTGGCCGAAGGATCTGATCCTCGCACAGTCGTACAGGCCGTCGAGCGGGAACTTGTTGACCGCTTTGAGATCGAGCACCCGACGGTTGCCGTAGATTGGAGCGGCTCGGACGGTTGCAGCCTGTCGCCCAAACGGACCGCCGCTGCGGCTGTCAAAGCGCACCACGATCATAGTGGTCACGATCATGGCCACGGCTCTGCCAAGAAGTCCACGTGCGGCGGGGGCGGCGGAAAGCACGCTCACGCCCACTAACCGATCCGAGCCGCCCGCTCGGTTCCGTCGCCCCTGCCACCCCAGAGCGGGGGCGACGGTTTCTGTCGGTGATCCGAGGTGGGACTACTCGGTGACGTTTCCGCCCTACGCTCTGGGTTACAGGCGCGGGAGATGCAGCTGAAGTCAAGCGCCATAGACTGTCAGGCTCCTCTATTAGCCACCGACTTGGTGATTATGTTGTCCCGCCAGTCTGCGATTACAGGCAAGAGGTGCGAGAGTTCCAACGCTTGGCCGTCCAGAAGCACAGCCAATAAGTTCGCGCATGTATAGTCTTGCCAAGGGGTGACAGCCTCAATCTGCTGAAGCGTCCGCAACGCATTGCCTTTCAAATCACCGCCATCGGGCCCATTAAGGGTCTCGATCCACTCTTCCATGTGCTTCCAGTAATTTGCCGCCGCGTTGAGCGCCGCGGCAAACGACAGGCCGCCCTCCATGATTGGCGGCACCTTCAAAGCATCTGTCAGACTGATGCCCAGACCCGTTCGGGTAGCGGTAATGTACCGCTGGATCGCTATGAACCCGTGGCCTATAAAATATTCGCCGGCGTCACAGAGCCCATCGGACTCCGGATCATGGGATGACGCGATCGAGGCATTGATCTGACTAATCTCAATGTCCAGAAGCTTTAAGTGCCTGACAAGCAGCCCAAAATCCGCATCGGCGTAATCCGATCCGATCCTAATAATCGCCATGATGCTCATAGCCGACTTCGGACCAGTAGGCAGCTTCACGATCCGCCTTCAGCTGGTTCAGCGAGGCTGGTATCATCGTAAAATCGAGATTGTACATCGGCATCTGCCAAAATTGGTGAAACCAGCGCGCGTGTTCGCTGGTCGCCTGTTCGGATACCAGCTCTTCGTCTTCGAGCCGCTTGGCCAACTGGCGCGTCAGGTCCCGAACATGGCCAGAATGTTCCTTGGCGAGGAAATCGACCGTGCCCCAGATTTCACTCGTTGCCTCTAATCCCGCTCTCGAAAATACACCCACTGCATCCAGCGCCTCAATCAGGGTCAGCGCGAACGGGCGCGTGTGAATGCCCGAGCTTGAGAAGAGCGTCGGGTCACTCCATTGCGGCAGGCCGTCTTCGTGCTGCTCGATGTCGGCATAAAGCGTGCTCTCGCGGCTGTAGATCGCCCAATTCGGCAGGATATACTCGCTCATCCCACCTTCAAGATAATGACCTTGACGTTCACTATCGACATACTCCTGCAGCTGCTCGACGTTGACGGGTTTCCAGCTCTGGGCGTTGGCATAAATGAGCCTGGCAAGATGGCTGTAGAAATTCTTGACGATGCGTCCGATGCGGCCATCGACCTTGGAAGGCGGACATCGAACCAGGTCGAGCAGGATCAGCGCTTTGGCGGACTCTTCCTCGGCGAAACCCTCCAGAACCGAGGCTTCTCGCGGATTGTCGACGAGCTTCTCAGCGGCGCTCCAGAAGCCACGGGCGCTCGACAAAATGATTGTCAGGCCTTCGGCGATGAAGTCGAGCCGTTCCGACTGTGCCATCTCACGCATGGCTCCGGCCTTTTTGGCACCATAGGGAACAGAGTTACGCTGTGTTGTCATGAAAAACTCGAGGCAGTGTGGGAAGAACGATTTGGGACTGAATGATACAAGCACCGCCAGGTCTACGGTTCAGGCTTTTCCGCGATGAAGTTTTTGATGATCAAGGCTTCCGTGATCGCGGGTAAACCAAGTCTGTCGTGAGCTGAGGCTTGACGTATGCGTGAGCTTGGGTGGCCGGCTGCCGGCATCGTCAGGTGGCCCGCCTGTTGGATATCGATTGGTGCCTCAACCGCGCGGCGCCATCGGGCTTGAAGAGGCTCTGTCGTTCTTCGGTCGGATCTTCCAAATCCGCGATTATAGGGCAGTCTGGTCGTGCATCGCCGCCGCAGCCCGTTACGAGGGCCTGAAGCGTCCCGCGCATTTGTTCTAATGCCGTGATCCGGGCGCTCAGTTCATCAATGTGGGATTGGGCAATTTTCTTCACATCCGCGCTCTGCCGCGAACGGTCGCGCCACAGGCTCAACAGATCGTTGATCTCAGCAACCGCAAATCCCATGTCCCGCGCCCGGCGAATGAAACGCAGGTTATGAACGTCAGCATCCGAATAATCTCGGTACCCGGAATCGCGCCGGTCGGCCTTGGGAATGAGGCCAGTCTGTTCATAGTAGCGGATCATCTTGGCGGATACGCCTGACGCCTTTGCGGCTTGCCCTATGTTCATTCCTCTTCTCCTCCGCTCGGGGGTACTTGCCTATTACCTCGCTTTTCAGCTCCTGTCGGCAAGCGCCTCGATGAGCGGGCCGACAACCTCACGCACTGCGAGCGCAGCGCCTTCGGGATCCCTACGCTCGATGGCGTCCACGATGGCTTCATGCGCTTCGAGCGCTGGTTCGGGCAGGTCCAATTCATCAAGGACCGACCAGACTCCGGAGCGGATTGCCTGCGAGAAATACCGATAGAGCTCGATCAGGGCCGTATTGCCAGAAACGGACGCAAGCGCGCTGTGAAAAGCGATGTCTGCATCGACGAATTTCTCAACGCGGCTGTGGTCTTCCTGATTTCCGCGGACCTTGAGGAGCCGCCGCAATTTAACAACATCCGCGTCGGAGCGCTGGCTGGCCGCGCGCCTTGCAGCTTCGGCCTCGAGCATGGCGCGCAACTCGAAATGATCATGGAGGCTCGACCGGCTCACCCTGCGCATGACCTCGGTCGGATCGACGTTCAGTCGGACATAGGTGCCATCCCCCTGGCGAACTTCCAGCACTTCGGCGTGCGACAAAACTCGGATCGCCTCACGTGTCGTGTTGCGGCTGACACCCAACAGGTCCGCCAGCTCCTGCTCCTTGGGGATGCGCTCGCCGACACGCCATACACCGCTCTCGATCTGGGTACGGATCTGTTCGATAGCCGAATCGACGAGCGACCGACGGGGCGCTTGGGTCAAGGTTGCATTGCGAGTCATCCATCTCTCCTAGCCGATTTCATCCTGTCATCCCATCAATTTGGCACCGCCATCAGGGGTCAAAAGCCGAGCTTTCTCCGGGATTTGACGGGCATTGCAACGTGTGGCGCCTAGTGACCTGGCTGGTGACGAGCTTACCACAGCTTGAAATTTTGAAAAGAGAAAGGTAGGATGATTGGATGTTAGAGGCTGTTTAGGCTTGGAGTCTTCGGTCCCGACGTTCGCAAAATTCAGGACAACCCTGCCCATGTCAGTCTCGATCAATATGGATGTGCGCAAAGCCGCCGGCTGCGCTTTGAGCGCCAAGAGATGAGTGCGCAGGCGATCAAAGGTCGGCTCGGCGGCGCAACAGCATTTGCCCTCGGACACGCAGCGCAGCGGCTGAAGGCTTTCGACCTGCTCACACCGCGCTGGGCCTATATATTTCGCTCCGTAGCCGCGGCGGGCTTGGCCTATTGGGTCGCCTATACCCTGCAGATGGACAAGCCTTACTCGGCCGCTTCGACCGTGATGCTCGTCGCAAACATGAACCAGGGTGCCGTGCTGGCAAAAGGAAGCTGGCGGCTGGCGGGCACGGTCGTTGGCGGCATTGCTGCCATCATTGTCATGGGCCTGTTCATTCAGGCTCCCGCGCTGTTCCTCATATTCTTCGGGCTCTGGCTCGGCATCTGCAGCGGCGCGGCGACCCTCATTCGCGGTTTTCGATCAACTGGACCTGCGGTTGCCGGCTATACTTTGGGATTCGCAACATATGGCGCGCTCGAGGCACCTGAAAATGCGCTGAGTATCGTCCTGGGACGGGTGGCAAGTGTTGCGGTCGGCGTAGTTTGCCTCGGACTTGTGACGGCGATTTTCTCCAGGCGTGCCGCGCGCGACAAGCTTGAAGGCGCGATTACGCGGCAATTGACGATGATCGGCCGCCTGGTGCTCGATCGCGTCGAGAGTGAAGCGGCGAATGCTGGAGATGTTGGCGCCGCTCACATCGCCGACATGTTCGCGATCGACGATCTGCTTGAACTGAGCCGGGCCGAATCAACGGACGTCGCGGTGCGCGTCGGATCGGTAAGAGAGGGGTTGGCGGGGATGTTCGCGGCCTTGCTCGGCGCGAGAGAACTCACATTTGCACCTGTCGCCCGGGATCCGTCCTTTCTCAGGGCGCGGGAACTCGTCTGCGCCCAGTTGCCGGTCGCTATCGGGCATATCGAGACAGGCGAGCGAGCCGGGCTCCAACGCGCGCTCTCAGAAATTCGGGGGCTGCACCTGAGCCTTCATCATATCATTGCGGAGCTTGAAGTCGCTCACGACCGCGCTGACGTGATCATTGCTCTCGATCAGCTACTGGAGGTGATCGAGGACTGGGAGAGTGGAATCTCGGGGTTGCTTGGCCTGAACGGCGCCCATGCGCATCCGACCCGGGGTTTCCACTTTCACCGTGACTGGACTGCAGCGATTGAGAACGGCGTACGTGCCCTTTTATCGATCGTCATCGCTGGCGGGATCGGTATAGGGGTGGGGCTACAGCAATGGCCTCTCATGCTGCTTCTGCTGGCGCCCTACAGCATCCTCATGGCAATGACCGGTGATCCTGTGGGAGGCGCGTGGTCCTTTGTGAGGGGGACGCTGGTCGCCCTGCCAGCCGCATTCATCTGCGTTTTCGTTCTCCTTCCGTCGGTCAATGGCTTTCCGTTGTTGATCGCTTCGATGCTGCCTTTCTGGCTTGCCGGCTTCTACGCGACGACGGTGCCACGCTACGTGTTCGACGGCATGGGCTTCCTCGTGGCTTTCAACACGCTGGTCTATGCGCAGAACCAGATGCTGTTCGACGGCACATTTTTCCTGAACGAGGCGCTGGGCTGGATGGTCGCCGTGATCGCCACTCTGTTGGTCCTCAAGCTTATCCTGCCCTTCAACTCTGTCGCGAGGGCCCATCGCTACGAAACGGCATTCAGGCGAGCTGTTACGATGGCCATCCGCAAAGGATGGACCGGGCGTCGGCACGCCTGGGAGCATCTTCAGCACCACCGTCTCGTAAACATCGCCATCAGCCTTAAGGCGAGGCCAGCAATTCCTGCAGCGATACTGACCGAAGCGCTCGGGGCACTGCACTATGGGCGGACCGCGCTTCGGCTCAGAGCGGCATTACAGGATGTCAGGATTTCCGAGCGCACGCTCCATTTCGGGAACGCTGCCCTCGAGGCGGCGGCGCTCGATGATCCGACGGCAAGCGTGACGCTCGATACCTTGTTCGAAGCCGCGCAACAATCGGATCACCAATGCGGCGAAGATCAGGCGATTACGCACAGGGTCGCTGCATGCATCCGTAACCTCAGCATCCTCAAGCAATCGCACGGTCCGTGGATCGCCGGGACGAGGAAAATCACATGACCGAAGTCAATTTCGCCGGCGTCTATCTACCGCCGCTGCTTCTCTACCTCATCGCAGCCCTGCCAATCTTCATTGGCACACGGGCGGTGCTGACCCGAACAGGCGTCCTGCGGTTCGTCTGGCACCCGGGCCTGATGGAATGCGCGATCTATCTCGCGATCCTGGCTGCCCTGTTTTTCCTTTTGTGAGATTTGCCGATGCCAACCTATATCAAGCCCATTCTGCGGGTCGGGATCACCCTGCTGATCGTCCTGGCCGCCGGCATTTTGATCTCCACGCTCTGGCAGACTTATGTGCGCTCCCCCTGGACCAGGGACGGCCGAGTCAGCGCAGACGTCGTTCAGATCGCGCCGGAGGTGTCCGGGACGATCGCCGAGGTGGCCGTGAAGGATAATCAGTTCGTCCGACGCGGTGATGTGCTGTATCGCCTCGATCCCAAGCGCTTCGCGCTCGCGGTGCAAAGCGCGAACGCCGATCTGGAGGGGCGCCGCGCCGAGGCTTCGGTGAAATCGGCGATCGCCCGTCGTCGCACGGCACTGGGCGGCGAAATCATCGCGACCGAGACCATCGACCAGGCAAATGGTGAAGCTCGCATCGCCAATGCGGCTTACTCCGGGTCGGTAGCGGCGCTTGATGTGGCGCGCCTCAATCTCGAGCGCTCCGTCGTTCGCGCGCCGATTGATGGTTATGTGACGAACCTGCGCCTGCGCCCGGGCGACTATGCCGAGGCTGGCAATACGAAGGTCGCTGTCGTCGATTCCAGCAGTTTCTGGGTCACGGGCTATTTCGAAGAAACGAAGCTGGCGGGCATTGCGCCCGGCATGAAAGCGCGGATCCGCCTCATGGGGTTCGAGCAGCCCATCGAAGGCCATGTCGTGAGCATCGGACGAGGCGTTACCGACACCAACGAAAAGGCTGACCAGCGCGGCCTACCGGCAGTCAATCCCGTCTTCACGTGGATCCGCCTTGCTCAACGTATCCCTGTGCGTGTCCAGATCGACAAGGTTCCCCATGGGATCAGCCTGTCGGCAGGCATGAGCTGCAGCATCGCGATCGGCAAAGCCAATAACGATGGCCGTCTCCTCGCCTGGACCCGTCAATTCCTGTGAGGCAGACCATGCGTCCCCATTTCGCGCTGATATCCGTGCTGCTGCTTTCAGCTTGCGCCACACCCAGAATGGTACGGTATGAAGAGCCTGTTCCAACGCTGCCATCTAACTGGAGCGAGCCCTTGCCCGCTACGGCGAGCGCGGCAGCTGTCACCGACCTCAAGACCTGGTGGCGAGGGTTCAAGGACCCGCTTCTCGACCGGCTTGTCGATCAGGCCTTGTCGAACAACCTTGATCTCAAGGTAGCGGCTCAGCGACTCATTGTCGCGCGGGCGGAACGTGATGCGCTCTCCGGCACCCTTAAGCCAAGGATCGGGATCAGTGCCAACAGCCTGCAGCAACAGACAAGCCGAAAGGTCGAATGGCCGCGCGGCATCGGCTTCACCGACACTCAATCTGTCCAACTTGAGGCCAGCTGGGAGATCGACCTGTTCGGCAGACTTCGGCAAAGCGTCGAGGCCGCCGATGCCGAGCTTGGTGTAGCCGAGGAAGACAGAAGGTCGGTCCTGCTCAGCATGCTTGCGGAAATCGCGACAAACTATGTGGAACTTCGCTCTGCGCAGGAGCGCCTTGGGATCGCAGGGCGCAATGTCGACCGTCTCAAGGCTACATTCGATACCCTGACACGCCTCCAGAAGGCCGGGCTCGCGAGCGGTTCGAGCGTTGCTCAGGCGAGGGCGGAATGGCAGTCGGCTCTCGCTCAGCTTCCCTTGTGGCGTGGCCGCATCGCCCGGCATTCGCACGCCATTGGCGTTCTGACAGGAGGATTTCCTGGCGATCTCGGCCTGGAATTTGAACGCACGCCGCATGTTCTACCGTCTGCGCCAGCGCTTCCCGTGTCCGTGCCCTCTCAGGTGTTGCGAGACCGGCCCGATGTGCGTGCGGCCGAGCGACGAATAGCTGTGGCTACCGCGCGGCAGAATGTCGCTGTGGCCGACCTCTTCCCGCGCTTTCGCATCCCGCTCACCTTAGGCACCGCGGCAAGCGGTTTCAGCTCGCTCTTCTCCGCAGCCAGCACCATCTGGAGTGTCGCGGCCAACGGTAGCCAGACCTTGTTCGACGACGGTCAGCGCAAGGCTCGCATCCGCGCCGCGGAGGCGATCACGGCGACGCAGCGGCTTCAGTATGAACAGACTGTCCGCGTCGCCTTCAGGGATGTCGAGGATGCGCTGACCGGGATTGAGACAGAGGCGACGCGACGCGATGCACTCGGCGCCGCAACTGTCGACAGCCAGACAGCCCTCGATCGGGCACTGCGCGAGCGTCGCGCCGGCACCCTGGATTATCTCGACCTGCTGATAGCCCAGCGCTCCCTGTTCGCCGCACAGGATTCCTTCGCGCAAAGCAATGCGGCTCAAGCCGTCAACCTTATCGCTCTTGCAAAGGCGCTCGGCGGTGGGTGGCAGACCGTCTTCGAACAAGGACAATCAGATGCGACGCCCGAAGCGCAGCCTTCTACAGCTTCGCCTTCGCAAAAATCTCCACCAGTTCGTTGAACTTGGCACGCTGCTGTTCGGCATCACCCGACGCGATCGCCTGTTCGACGCAGCAGGCCGCATGGGATTTCAGGATTTGCGTCTCAACCTTGGATAGCGCGGCTTTAACGGCATGAACCTGATGAAGAATGTCGATGCAGTACCTTTGATCTTCGACCATCTGGCCGACACCTTTGACCTGGCCAGCGATCCGGTTGAGGGCCGCGCTTATGTCATTGATGTCGCCTGGATCCACTGCAATACCCCTACCCGGGACGGGTACATAACGCGTCGGCAAGCACTGGGCATTTGGAGCGGCCGCCGACCAACCGATTTCCGCCCGATGAGAGGTTTTCATGAATAGCAAGCAGACGGCCCGGCGCAACATCGCTGTTCTCGCAGCGGCGCAAGCCCTTGGCGGTGCCAGCCCGCCGATCGTGATGTCGCTCGGCGGTCTGGTCGGGCTGCAACTTGCCTCGAATCCGGCCTGGGCCACGTTTCCAGTCAGCCTGTTCGGCCTTGGTCTGGCTTTTGGCACACTTCCCGCTGCAGCCCTGATGCGAAGGTGGGGCAGGCGAGCGGGATATGTTCTGGGAGCCGTGACGGGAATTCTCGGCGGCGCCGTGGCAGCCTTTGGAATCTTCTCCAGCTCCTTTGCGATCTTCTGCTTCGGAACCTTCATCGCGGGGCTCTACAGCTCCTACGTGCAGAGCTATCGCTTCGCGGCGGCCGATGCGGCGGAAGGCGAGATGAAGGCTCGCGCGATATCGCGGGTCATGGTCGGCGGACTCGTAGGCGCGATCGTCGGTCCGCAGCTCGTGATCTGGACGCGCGACGCCCTGCCACCTCCTTTTGTGGGCAGCTTTCTCAGCCAGGCGATCCTGCCGATGATCGCGATCCCCGTCCTCCTCATGCTTCGGACACCGCGCGCTGAGCAGGCTGCGCGAGGGAGCGAAACCGGACGACCGTTGCTCGAGATACTGAAGATGCCCCGCTACATTCTGGCGGTCGCGACCGGCGTCGTATCATACGGCGTTATGGCGTTCGTGATGACCGCCGCGCCCGTCGCGATGGTCAAGCAGGGATACGGGGTCGATAATGCGACGCTGGGGATCCAGTGGCATCTTCTCGCCATGTTCGGGCCGAGCTTTTTCACTGGACGTCTGATGGCCCGGTTCGGGAAGGAGCGGGTGACCGCGTTCGGCCTTGTGCTGCTGGCGGGTTCGGGTGCCGTCGCCTTGAGCGGCGTGGCGTTGTCGAACTTCTGGGGCTCGCTCGCGCTCTTGGGTATCGGCTGGAACTTCAGCTTCATTGGAGCGACCGCTATGGTCACCGACTGTCACACCCCTGCGGAACGAAGCAAGGCGCAGGGCGCGAATGACTTTCTCGTTTTTGGGGTGACCGCGATCGTGTCCTTCCTTGCTGGCTCGGTGATGCACAGCGCGGGCTGGGTCACGATCAATTGGGCCATCCTGCCCGCGCTGGCGCTCATGCTGGTGCCATTGGTCTGGCAGGCGTCACGAGCGAAAGTCGCCCCCTGACCTTGTCGTCCTTGGAGAGGAGCCTCATCTCGTGCATATGAACATGTCCACATATGTCGAATGCATGCTGCCAAGAGTGAGATCGAAATGTCTGACGTCCATGAACATACAGGCCCGGACGTGGGGGATGCGCATCTCCGCCTATCGAGCCATGAGATGACTATTCTGGCCGAGACCTTTCGTTTGCTCGGCGATCCGACCCGTCTGCGGATATTGCTGTTTTGCCTGAATGTGCCCAAGGCGGTTGGCGACATTGCAGAAAGCCTCGGTCTTTCCCAGACGCTCGTAAGCCACCATCTGCGGCTACTGCGTGGTGCCCGACTGGTGCGGGGCGAGCGACAGTCTCGCCAGGTTTTCTATCAGGTAGCCGATGCGCATGTCAGTGACATGCTGATCGATATGGCATCCCATATCGGTGAGGATCACAGCGAGGACTGAATCGGCCGTTTGGATGGCCCAGACGCGCGTCAACTCGAGCTTTCTAGCTGGCGCGCGTCTGGGCCGCACTTGAAGCCTTCCCGAACACAGTCCTGAAAGTCCGGGGCAGCCTCAAGAGCATCGCGGCGAGGATCGTTGAAAATCCGCGCGTGCGATCTCTGTCAGAACCAGACCCGAACACCGGCGACGAGATTGAAACCTCCGGTGTCCTCGCCGGCAGCGCGAGCAATTCTGGCCGTCTCGCCGAATTTTCGTTCCCACGCCACACCCACATAGGGCGCAAACTCGCGGACAATCTCGTATCGAACCCGCAGCCCGAGCTCGGCATTGACCAGACCCGACCCGATCCCTTCCGCGCGCATATCCTGCGCGGAAAGGTTCACCTCGGCGCGTGGCTGCGCGACCAGTCGTCACGTCGAACGTCACGGTGCCGCCGGGTTGCACCTGGACGGTATGTTTGCGCGGGGCGTAGGCGCCGTGGCCGGTGACCAGCTCAAAGAAATGTCCATGCAGATGGATGGGGTGCCCCATCATTGTATCGTTGACCAACGTGATGCGGACCCGCTCGTCCTTGAGAAACGGGATGGGCTTTTTCACTTCGCTCAGTTTGACGCCGTCGAACGCCCACATGTAACGTTCCATATTGCCGGTCAGATGGATCCGCATCGATCGGTCCGGCGCTCTTACGTCGGGGTTGCGCTCGACCGCCATGAGATCGCGGTAAACCAGCACCTTGTGGCCGACATCCTTGAGCCCTTGGCCTGGTTCGCCCGTTCGGTCGATCGGCATCGGCGATATCGTCTGAACCGTCGGTGTGTCCTTGACCTCGGGTGCCATCGACATGTCGCGCATCGAATGCTTCATGCCGCCGGTGCCGTGGCTCATCGTCGGTTGGTCCATTGCCGCCGCGTCGCCGGCGGGCTTGCAATGTCCCATCGCCGCATGTTCCGGCGGGCAAGCAGCATCTTTGCCGCTCGAGGGCATGGCCGAATGATCCATGCTGGACATACCCGCCATATCGCCCATCCCCATGTCTTTCATGTCGGCTAAGGGACGCTTGCGCAGCGGCGGAACAATTGCGGCCATGCCCTCGCGCGGAGCAAGGGTGGCGCGCGCCATCCCCGAGCGATCGACACTCTCGCCAACGATCGTATAGGCACGGTCGTCTGCCGGCTCGACGATCACGTCATAGGTCTCGGCAACCGCTACCTGAATTTCGTCGACGCTCACCGGACGAACCGGGAGACCATCTGCCTGCACCACCGTCAGCTTCAAACCGGGAATCCGGAAGTTGAACGTCGTCATCGCCGAGGCGTTGATAATGCGCAGGCGTATGCGCTCGCCCGGATGAAACAGCCCCGTCCAGTTGTCCCGAGGGCCATGGCCGTTCACGAGATAGGTGTAGGTGCTGCCCGTTACGTCTGAAACATCGGTCGGGTCCATGCGCATCGCGCCCCAGGCAAGCCGATCCTTGCCGCTCTGGTCACGGCCAGCGAGCTGGCCAGCCAGCGTCTGCTTCTGGAAATTGAAGTAGCCTCCTTGCTGCTTGAGCTTGCGGAAGATCGTATGCGGGTGAAGCGGGCTGTGGTCGGACAGGACCAGAACATGCTCGCGGTCGGACTTGATCGGGTCCTCGCCGGCGGGGTCGATCACGATCGGGCCATAATGGCCCAGCTGTTCCTGCAGACCCGAATGGCTGTGATACCAATAGGTCCCCGACTGAACGATCGGGAATTCGTAGGTGAAGGTCGACCTGGGCTTGATCCCGGGGAAACTCACGCCTGGAACGCCGTCCATCTGGAAGGGGAGGATCAGCCCGTGCCAGTGGATCGAGCTGTCCTCGTCCAGTGCATTTTCAACATGGAGGCGGACCTTCTGTCCTTCCCGCAGCCGAACAAGCGGCGCGGGCACTGTGCCGTTGATGCCGATCGCATGGCTCATCCGGCCATCGATCGTCATCATCTGCGCAGCGATCTTCAGATGGATTTCATCGCCGGACACTGTCGGGAGTGGCCGCACGATACCGGCGGACACGGGTTGGGCCCAGGCAGGAAACCAGCTGGCGAGCGCAGCCGTTCCTCCCAAAGCCGCGCTTCCCCGAAGGAGGGCACGGCGGTCGATCAAATCAGTCATGTCGCCTCTCAAGTCCCTCAGAGGGGATAAAACGACATACCTTGTCCACCTTCCCATCATGGTAAGGTCAAGCTCTTTCTCGCGAACGCAATCTGGCAATGTGTTCGATCGCCATGAAGCAGCGAACCCGTTCTGATCACGCCGCTTCCGAGACACCAAAAAGGTGCGCTTGCGTCGCGAGCGATTTATTACGATAAGTAAGTTACGAATCGTAATATGAGTTTGTTCCGGTGGTGAAGTTGTCCGCGGCGGATCGCCGCAATGCCCTACTCGACGCTGCATGGTCGTATGTTGCCGAGCACGGCGTGCATGCTCTGACGCTGGCCGAGGCGGCCGAGCGGGGAGGGGTCTCCAAGCCGATTGCCTATAACCATTTCCAGAGCCGGGCAGGGCTGCTCTGCGCGCTCTATGATCGCTACTATACCGGCCATATCGAGGAGCTGACCAAGGCCCTCGAGCGCGCAGCTACGGTCGAGGAGGCGGCTAAAGTCATCGCCCAGGCCTATGTCGATTGCGTCGAGCAGTCAGGGCCTGTGGCAGCGGCGCTGGCTGGCGCTCTGAGTGGCGGCGCCGAAATGGAAACCATGCGCCGGGACTGCGATGATCGCTATGTCGGCCTTTGCGTTGCGACGCTCGAGTCTCGCGCTGCACGTCCCATCCATTTTGCCTCGGTCGTAGCCTTTGTCGGCGCCGCCGCATCGCTCTCGAACGAGGTGCAGCGCGGCCGCATTTCGAAGAAGGAAGCGGTCGATCATCTTGCCGGTCTACTCGCCTCGGCGGTGACCTGACGACGTTCAAGACAGAAAAGAGGATCTGACGATGAAAGTGCAACTCCCTTTGATGGTGATCGCAATGGGTCTGGCGCTGCCGGCGAATGCTCAGCAAATGGGCGATGAAAAAGTGAACCTGGCCCTGCCGGGAATCAGCTTCACCCGATCGCTTAATCAGGCGGCAAGATCCGCGAAGGTTGAAGGAGGAATGATCTCGCTGGCGAGCGAGGGCGGGCGTGACAATTTCCGCGATCCCGACGGCAAGCTGTCGAACAACACTGCGCCGGTTCTCCTGGCAGAAGTCGATAATGCCAAGTCCTGGACGTTGTCAGGTTTGGTGACCCCGTCGTTCAACGCTACCTACGACGCCGGCACCTTCTACATATGGGTCGATGATGCCCACTGGCTCAAAATGGCGATGGAGCGTGATGAGCGGGGACGGGTTCGCATCGTCAGCGTCCGCACGAACGACACCTCCGATGACAACAATCATGATGTTGTGACAGCGCCGAATGTCTGGATGAAAATCTCTTCGGATACGAAAACGGTCGGGTTCTACTATTCGACGGACCAGAAGAGCTGGCAGCTGATCCGCTTGTTCAAAAATGACTATCCTCAGAAGCTGTGGGTGGGCGTGAGCGCGCAATCGCCGCAGGGCAAGGGATCTGTGACCCAGTTCCGGGACCTGACCCTGACCAAGACCAGCATTTCGGATTTTCGCCTCGGCCTCTGACGGCGCAAAATCGACCCGGGAAAGACAACGACAATGAAGATTCTCATCGTTGGGGCTAACGGCCTCATGGGACAGGCTGCGCTCAAAGGCCTCGCCCACCACGACGTCGTGACCGCCAGCCGCTCTGGCTCGACATGCGATCACCAAGTGGACATTACCAACACGGCATCTATCCGAGCGCTGTTTGAAAAGGTCGGACAAGTCGATGCCGTGATCTGCGCCGTTGGCCACTGCGAGTACGCGCCCTTCGTGACCATGACCGATGATCAATGGCGCGTAACCATCGAAAGCAAGCTGCTCGGGCAGATCAACCTGGTGCGTGTAGGCTGTGACTATGTCGCTGACTGCGGCTCGTTTACCCTCATTTCCGGGATCTTGAATATCAAGCCCGTTCCCGAGGCGATCGCGGATGCGACGACCAGCGGCGCGATCGACACATTCGTGCGCTGCGTCGCGCACGAAATGCCGCGCGGCATACGGATCAACGTGGTCAATCCGACCGTCCTCGAGGAGGCGTGGGACGTCTATGGTGCCATGATGCCGGGCTTCGAGCCGGTTCCGGGCGCGCTCGTGGGGAAGGCATTTCAACGGTCGGTCGAAGGGTTCATATCCGGTGAGGTTCTGATCGTGGACGCCTGATGTCGCTGGCAGCTCCCGCGTTCGCGGGGCTTTCGAATACCCAGCTATGATCGCAGCCCAGTGGCCTTCGACAAGGCAGGCCTTGGCCCCCGACCGGGCATCAACCGCGACCGGTCATAAAGTAAACAAACAGCGATCCGGCGCCGACGAGCATCAAGAGCCATGCCACAAGCCTGCCGATCCGTTCGAGCGTCCGGATCAGGAGGGCATGGCCGTAGGAGTTGAATTCCTGCACGCCTGCGACATTGCGCCGATTGAACGCTCGTTGATTGGTCCAAAGGATGATGCCGACGCCCAAGGCCAGCATGATGGCTCCTACGGTCACATTCATCAGACGTCCTTTCAGCAGTGTGTTCGTTGCAACTCATCAACTGTGGCGGATGCAAATGCGCCTCGGCTCCATTGTTGGATACCGAGGCGCACCCATGGCTGGGTGTTGCGTTGATCAACACCCAGCCACCTGGCCGACCCAAGGGCTCAGGGGGACTGGGGGGCAGCCCAGAGGAGGCCGGCCATAGGGATGCGCGGCTTACTGGCTACGGTCAGCGAGCCACTTCTTCATGAGCGCGATTTCTTTCTCCTGCGCATCGATGATGGCCTGCGCCAATTTGCTCACTTCGGGATCGGAGCCGTGATCGAGAACGACGCGGGCCATGTCGATCGCGCCTTGATGGTGCGGGATCATGCCGCGCAGGAAATCGAGGTCAGCGTCCCCGCTGAACTCAATCGCCATGTCCGCATGCATGCGGTTATTTGCGACCTGATAATCGCGAATGACAGGGTTATCCGACAGGCCTTCGGCCTGATGCTCGCTATGTCCTTCGTGCTTCACGACTGCACCTCCTCGGCGCTTTCGACCAAAGTGGTCGGATAGCCATCGTCCGCCAGCGCCTTCTGGATATCTTCCTGGCTTGCGGTGGTGGTCACGGAAATGGTGCGCGACACGGTATCGGCCTCGACAGTGGCCGCAGGATCGACCTTGCCGATCGCCTCGTTGATGTGCCGGACGCACGATCCGCAGGTCATGTCCTGGACGTGGAACTGCATCGGGATTCTCCTCAAAATTCGAGTTCGTCCCGTAAGAAATGGGGCTTGCCATCGTTGGAAGGTCAACCCGCCCGGCCAAAAAAACTTGAACCTTGACCTTCCAATGATGGGAAGCCTCACATGGGGTTGGTCAAGTTCGCGAGAATCGAGGAAGCGGAACATGCTGGCCGAAAAATCCCCCATCGAAACAGATGTTTCGACAATCACCCTGCCCATCGAGGGTATGACCTGCGCGTCGTGCGTGGGCCGCGTCGAACGCGCAATCGGCAAGATCGAAGGCGTGAGCGCGGTCAACGTCAATCTCGCAACCGAGCGGGCAAGCATCACGACGGGAGGCCCGGTCAATCGGTCCGAGCTGGTAAAAGCGGTCGAGTCGGCGGGCTATACGGTGCCAGCAGAAACCACAGAACTTACCGTGCTCGGCATGACCTGTGCGTCATGCGTCGGGCGCGTCGAGCGTGCGCTCAAGGCCGTGCCGGGTGTGGTGGAAGCGAGCGTCAATCTGGCGACCGAGCGCGCCACGATCCGCGGCGCGGCTGACGCAAAGTCGCTGATCGCTGCCATCGCTGGCGCGGGGTATGAAGCAAAACCTCTGGCCGCGAAGGCCGCCGATGCCGATGACGGCGACGATCGAAAGGAAGAGGAGCGCAAGCTGCTCAAGCGCGATCTCACCATCGCGGTGATCCTCGCTCTCCCGGTCTTTCTCATGGAAATGGGGTCTCACCTCATTCCCAGCGTCCATATGTACATTGCGATGTCGATCGGCATGCAGACGAGCTGGTACATTCAGTTCGCGCTGACGACCCTCGTGCTCGCAATTCCAGGCTTTCGTTTCTACCAGAAAGGCCTCCCGGCCCTGATCCGGCTCGCTCCGGACATGAACTCGCTCGTCGCGGTCGGCACGCTGGCGGCATATGGCTATTCGCTTGTTGCCACTTTCGCTCCGACGCTTCTCCCGCCAGGGACAGTGAACGTCTATTATGAGGCGGCAGCGGTCATCATCGCGTTGATCCTGCTCGGCCGCTATCTGGAGGCGAGGGCAAAAGGGCGCACGTCCGAGGCGATCAAGCGTCTCGTTGGCCTCCAGGCCAAAACAGCGCGCGTACGCCGTGCCGACGGTACGGTCGAAGTTGCCGTCGCAGACGTCGTTGCGGGCGACATCATCGAAGTTCGGCCCGGTGAACGGATCCCTGTCGACGGCGAGGTTATCGAGGGCGAAAGCTACGTCGATGAATCCATGATCACCGGTGAGCCAATTCCGGCCAGGAAAGCGGAAGGGGCGAGCCTCGTCGGGGGCACTGTCAACCAGAAGGGGGCTCTGGCATTCCGCGCAACGGCAGTCGGCGATGCCACCATGCTGTCCCAGATCATTCGCATGGTCGAGCAGGCGCAAGGATCGAAGCTGCCGATCCAGGCGCTCGTGGACAAGGTGACGATGTGGTTCGTGCCCGCTGTCATGGCGGTGGCCGCGCTCACGTTCGGCGCCTGGCTGGTATTCGGTCCGTCCCCGGCCTTGACCTTCGCGCTGGTCAATGCGGTCGCGGTCCTCATCATTGCCTGCCCCTGCGCGATGGGTCTGGCGACGCCTACAGCCATCATGGTTGGCACCGGGCGGGGAGCTGAACTGGGCATTCTGTTCCGCAAGGGAGAAGCGCTGCAGCTGCTGCGTGATGCCAAGGTCGTCGCCGTCGACAAGACCGGCACGCTGACCGAAGGCCGACCTGCGCTGACGGACTTGCAGGTCACGCTCGGCTTCGACCGGTCGGCCGTTCTCGCCCGGATTGCGGCAGTAGAGGACAAGTCCGAACATCCGATTGCCCGCGCTATTGTCGACGCCGCTCTTGCCGAGAAGCTTAGTCTCGCTGAGGTGGCCAACTTTGAATCCCTGACCGGGCGCGGTGTTCGCGCCGAGGTGCTTGGCGATCGGGTCGAAATCGGGGCGGATCGCTACATGCGCGAGCTTGGTCTGGACGTCACCGCTTTCGCCAAGACAGCATCACGCCTGGCCGCTGAAGGCAAGTCGCCCCTCTATGCAGCGATCAATGGCAAGCTTGCAGCCGTCATCGCTGTGGCTGATCCCATCAAGGAAACGACCCCTGCGGCCATTGCCGCTCTTCACGGTCTCGGCCTGAAGGTTGCGATGATCACCGGCGACAATCAGCACACCGCCCAGGCGATCGCGCGCCAGTTGGGCATCGACGAGGTTGTCGCTGAAGTCCTGCCTGACGGAAAGGTCGAGGCCGTACGCCGCCTGAAAGCAGAATATGGTCGCCTCGCCTTCATCGGTGACGGCATCAACGATGCACCGGCGCTTGCCGAGGCAGACGTCGGGATTGCGGTCGGCACGGGCACGGACATCGCCATCGAGGCTGCCGACGTCGTGCTGATGTCGGGCCACCTCAACGGCGTGGCGTCGGCGATCGCGCTCTCTCGTGCCACGATCGGGAACATCCGCCAGAACCTCTTCTGGGCCTTCGCCTATAATACGGCGCTCATCCCGGTCGCTGCCGGTGCTTTATGGCCGATCTGGGGCATCCTGCTGTCACCGGTGTTTGCTGCCGGCGCGATGGCAATGTCGAGCGTGTTCGTCCTCGGTAATTCGCTGCGGCTTCGGGGATTCCAACCCCCGGAGGGATCGACTGGCACGCTTGAAAAGGGAGCGGGGCGATGAACATCGGCCAAGCAGCCAAGGCGTCCGGCGTCTCCGCTAAGATGATCCGCTACTATGAGCAGACTGGCCTCATTCCAAAGGCGGATCGCCGGGATTCAGGTTATCGGGACTATTCACCGGGCGACGTCAACATGCTCCGTTTCATCCGACGCGCGCGGGACCTTGGGTTCGCGGTGACGGAGATCAACGAGCTCCTCAACCTGTGGCGCGACCGGTCGCGCCACAGCGCCGACGTCAAGCGGATTGCGCAGTCGCATATTTTCGAGCTGCAGGACCGCATCAAGGGGCTCAACCAGATGGTCGATACGTTGCAGGGGCTGGTGAGTTGCTGCGCCGGCGATGACCGTCCAGACTGCCCGATTATCGCGGATCTTGAAGAGCCTTCATCGGGAAGTGCGTTACCGGCCCCGGCCTCTGTCGGAATTGGCCGCCTGCGTCATCGACCCTGAAGTCCTCTGTGCTCTCCGGTAATTCACTGAACATCGTCGCGGATTGGGGGACGCCGATGGTAGAGAGCTTATCAGGGAAGGCCAAGACGGACGGAACGGTAGAGGGGGAGTGCATCAATGGCCTTGGAGTTCCGGCAGGGGTGGGGATGGCTGGTACTCGCTGCGCTCACGGTTTCCACCATCGGCGATGAAATTACGCTTCTCACGCTTATGTTTCGGACCGCCGAAGGTTCATCGGCATATGGCGTCCCAACCCTGCTCATCGCGGAGCTGCTTCCCGGCCTGATCGCCGCCCCTTGGGCGGGGCGGCTGATAGATCGCAGGGACGCAGCTCTGGTGCTGATCGTCGTCTCGGCACTGCAGGCAGTCGTGATCGCGATCGTCGCAGCTATCCCGCCGATGACCCTCGTCGGTGCGGCGGTTCTGAGCCTGCTGTTCACAATCAGCAGTGCCGCCACCTTTGCGCTCATTCCGGTCCTTTCCGGCGCGCTCGGCATGACGCTGGCGCGCGCGAACAGCTATCTCGAAATCGTCCGTAGTTTGGGCATGCTGGCAGGTCCGGTCGCAGGTGGAATCCTAATCGGTTGGATCGGGGCCAGCAACGCACTTATGGTCGATGCCACCAGCTTTGCCGTTTTGTGCTGCATCGTAGCTATGAGTGGCCTGCGCCGCAGACCCCAGAAGGAAGAAGCGGCAGAGCCTGATCTGTTCGCCGACTACCGCCCATTACTCGGTAATCGAAGAATTATGGTGGTCACGGGCGCGCTGAGCCTGGAGGTTTTTGCCACGGCAATTGCTGACGTCGCTTTCGTTTTCCTGGTGATGATGACGCTGAAGAGCGGGCCTGTTGCATTTGGCGTGCTTACCGCCCTCTGGGCCGCCGGGATGCTCCTTGGCGCGACGATGGCCGAAACCGTCATCGGCAACAGATTGGGAGCGACAGCGTTCGGGACGGCTGGGGTCATGGGGGCGACCATGCTGCTGATCGGCCTAGCGCCAAGCACACTGGCGATCGTCGCCATCGCGTTCGTCGCCGGCGGCGGGGCTAACAGCATCCACAACGTTGCCGTGCGAACGTTGCTCCAATCCGAGTGTCCGCCGGCCCAACATGGCAAGGTTGCTGCAATCTACGGCGCAGTCACTCGGACCGCCACTATTGGTGGATACGTCGCCGGCGGGCTGTTTGTCCCGGATGATGCGCCGAGCGCTTACCTCGTCGGTGGAATGCTGGGCGTTGCAGCGGGCATGGTCGGGTGGCGAGTTTTTAATGGCAAGTGGAAGACGGCTTAAGCCTCAGCCGACCTCTGGAGGTCGCATATACTCCCGGAAGCCCTCCATTTCTTCAGCAGTGGGCACCGGCGTGGTGGGCAGGAAGCGGATCGTTTCAGCGAGGTCGCGGCGAGTATGGTAGCCTATGATTGAGCCGCCGACGCTCAGTTCATATTCCATGCTGCCTGTGTAGCGATTGGGCATCGCGAGCCCAGGCGCAAAGGCAATCGGTTTGTTCTTGGATTTGCTGCCGCTGACCTCATGCTTGGCAAGGGCAATGCGGATAAACTCGATCGTCGTGAACCCCATCTCGGTCCGCGCCAGATCATCGCGCATCCGTTGTACAAGCTCGGGATTGTCGCGGGCGATTCTGAGCTGCTGCGCGCGAAGCTCCCGATCGTAGTGCTGGTAATTGACCTCGCGTTCCAGATGGGCTGCTTTCAGATCGAAGCCGCCGCTGGACGCAAGTCGGACCACTTCGTCGCACCGCTGGCGCCACGTCCGCAGCAACTCGTAAGCTGCGTAGATCCACATGGGCGAGAGAGCCGTCAAAAGCGCCATCGTCTCAAGCGGTCGATCGTCATCGTGCATGTGCCGCAGAACTTCGCGCTCCATGCCGTTGAGGACATTGTCGATCAGCTCCAGTTGCTGACCCTGCATGACCAACCAAGGATTGTCGCTGAAACCTGCGAGGGAGTTAAGGGCCGCCGTAAGCTCGGTGGGGCCGATATCCTCTGCTCGCCTTGGTCCCGCATGATCGTCGGTTTCAGGCCAGTCGTCCTCGCTCATACCGACGCCTCGCCAGGCTCAAGGACAAGCTGGAGAAGATCGCCGGGGAGCATTTTCGCGTCGGTGATCGAGAAAAGCCTTTCACGCGGGAGTAAGATTTCAAACTCCCCCTGTGCGCCGCCGTCGTGCATGTCGATCGCTGGCGTACCGGCGGGCAGCCGAAATTCCAGCATGGTGGGGCGGCTCTGGTTGCGGCTGCGCTTGTCGAGGAATGCGTCGCACCAGCTTCGCTCCGTCGATGTCGAGATGTATCCGGGATAACGATAATGCAGGCCCACAAAGCTGGCCGGTGCCCCCTCCAGGGCGCCGCGAACACCCCAGCCATGGCCATGGCCCGACCAGAGCGTCTGCGCACTCAACAGGCGCGACATTGAGAAAACGGCGTCGATGGCGTCGCGTTTTGCACGCGCGCCGGATGAAAACGTGCCGAAGTTCGGATTGTGCGACAGTGCCTCGGTGCGCCCCTGCGCGATCGCATGAAAAAAGGTCGAATCCGCCCCATAGCTTCGCAAGGCCAAGTGCTCTGCCTCGGTTAACTCTCGCTCACGGCCGATCAGGCCGTTTGCAGTTACGATGAGTGCTGTCACAGAAAACCTTCCCCCGCGTGCTCGCGGAACCGCTCATGGTCCCGCACATATTCGGCGACCATCTCGAGCGACGAGTGGCGGCTATGCTCTTTCATCTTGAACAGGTTCGCGCTTTGCCGCCCCGCTTCGGTGAGGAAGCCGGCCCTCAGCGAATGGCCAGAGAACAATTCAGGCGGATAGCCGGCCGCTACGGCTGCGGCCTTGACCACAAGGGCCACGCCCTGCGCGCTCATCGACTTTTCAGTGAGACGACCCTGCGGCGTGAGCTTGCGGAACACCGGACCGCTGCAAATCCCCGCCTTTTCAATCCATGCATTATAATGGTGGACAGGTTCGAGCCTGCGACCATCCAGAATGGCCACGGTTTGGCCATCGCCCTCCTGATCGGTCTTGGAGGAAGGAATCCGGATCAAAAGGCCGCGCGCATCTTCGGCCACCCGGGCGACTGTTACTTCAACGAGCTCGGAGCGTCGGAAGGCGCCTGCCATCCCGATCGCAAGCAGCGCGCGGTCGCGATAGGCGCGCAGGTCATCCCCGGTGATGCTCCTGAGCATGTCGCGCATCACATCGCCATCGGCTGCGCGCTTCTTGTCCGGGAGGTCGTCACGCTTTTCCCGCCGGATCGCGCGCATCGCCTTTTCGAGCCGGGCGGCGTCCGGCTGGGAGGTCGGGGGTTCCAGGTCGGCTGCGCGATGGGCGAACACGATTGCAGCCAGCCGCCGGCCTATGGTCGCCTTGCCAAGCGGAGATGGCGCTTTGCGCGGAAGAACCTTGCCCGTCTTGGTCCGTCGTGGTTCGAGGGGGACAAATCCGGTCTCGGCGAGCAATGTAAGGAACGCGGCCACAGTTGAAGGTGTGGCAGGCAGCGGCCGGTAACCACTTTCGCGACACCAGGCGCAAAACAGCCGCCAATCCGACTTGTACGCGCGCAGCGTGGCATCGGCCGAGGCACGGCCTACATAGCGATCGACACGCTCGCGGTCGTCGGCGGTCAGATCCGGAAGGTAAGGCTCGAGGCTCTCCACGGTATCGAGAAGGACCATCGCACCGGCGAGGACAGCTTCGAGATCGTCAGCTACTTCTGCCGGAGGCGGAGGAGCGGGGGGGACGTCGCCGTTCATCATGGCAATAGTGTCAACCGCGACGGAAGTGGGACTGCCTGAAGGTCTCGCACCTTCATAGGCAGCGATAGAAGATTCACGGCATCCTCATCCTGATCCGCGAGATCCCACTGAAGGTTGAACCGGCGATAGAAGGCCAGGCGTGGATCGTCGTCTTCAACATCCTGCTTGTATCGCTTGAGCTCGACTGGGCGGATGTCAGCATCAGGATGGTGACGCTTCGCCCAATCGACCATGAGGTTGAGGGCGACAGTACCGATGCCCTGGCGATGCCAGGTTGATGGGTCGACAACGTTGAAGCCGTTTGAGAGCCGGACGCCCTGGTGACGACTGAACGAGGCTCCAGCGCGCATCATTATCTTCGCGCCGTCCAGGTCGCGACCCGGAACGAGCTTCAGGGTTTTCGCGCCCTCGACCGCCAGCAGCAGTTCGAGCTGCTCATTCGTATCCGCAGTCTGATGTATGATCAGCGTCACCGGATCCGTTTCACCCTTCACGGTGGATTGCAGGCTGTACCGAGCGACCATGATTTTCGTCCTTGAGTGATCCTTTCGAAGGTATCCAACCCCCTCCTAAAACGCCAGAATGTTTTTAGCAGGAATCAGTCTTATCGCTAATTACGTGCATGGCATTGGCCGCGTGATCGGTCCAGATTCCGAGGGTGCGCCATGTCTGGATTGATTGGCATCCGGTGCCTTTTGTGGTATCAAAATAATACGATGTCATTCTGTGTTCTGATGGTGCGAATATGGTGCAGGTTAACATAACTCCTAACGGGCGCATGAGTTTGCCCATCGACATTCGCAAGCGGCTTGGCCTGGAGAATGGCGGCTCGGTCATCGTCGAGGAAACAGATACCGGCGTCGTTCTGCGCACAGTTACGCAGGCGGTGGCGCGGGCGCAGGCTATCGCCAAGCGCTACACCGAAGGAAACCCCGACGCGAGCGTCGCGGCGTTCCTCGCCGACCGAAGCGCCGAGAGCGGCGAATGAGCAAGGTCGTTCTCGATGCATCCGCCGTGCTTGCGTTGCTCAAGGGAGAGCGCGGAGGAGCGAAGGTGGCTGGGGTTTTGGCGGACGCGGCAATAGGTTCGTTCAATCTGGCCGAGGTGATCAGCCATTTTGTCCGGTTGGGTGCGCCGATCGAGGAAGTGCGGGAGATGCTTGGGGCCCTGCCGATGCGGGTTGTGGCCGCTGATGAGGCGCTTGCCTGGGAGGCCGGCGCGTTGCGCGCAGTGACGGCGGAAGCGGGCCTTTCGCTGGGCGATCGTTTCTGTCTTGCCCTCGCCAAACGCGAAGGCGTTCCCGCGTATACCGCCGATCAGGCATGGAAGACGGTGGCCGACGCCGCCAAGGTGAAAGTGACGGTCATTCGCTGATATGAGTATGCCTTCCTCGTCGGCCGCCCCCGATCCGAGCGCCTTTGTCGCAGCGATGCTCAAACTACCGGATACCGGAAACAAAGGGTTTGAGGGCTTCGTTCGCGACTGCCTCGAGGAATTGCTGGGCCAGAGCTTCCGCCTCATGAAGTCGGGACACCAGCATGGGATGGATGGTGCGAACGACGCACCCGCCAATGGCCTGGCGATCGGCTTTGAAGGCAAGAAATACGGCTCCAGAAGCGACGTTTCGGTCGCCGAGGTCCAGCGCAAGATTTCAGACGCTGCCGTGAATATCGATGCATTGGACCTCTGGATCCTCGCGACGACGACCCACATCACCCGGACGGACCTCGTCAAGTTTCGCGAAGTCGGCGCCGAGCGCGGCATACAGGTCGAGGTTCTCGACCCGTCGGGTCGCGAGGATCGCCCCAGTTCGCTCGCGCTCTTGGCTGCGTCCGCCCCCAAGGCGGTCGAAGCGCATCTCGGCGATGATCCGGCGATCACCGGCTATCTTGCCGCGGTCGCGGGGGACGATGACTTCGCGGCAGACTGCGCCCGCGTCTTCGAGCCGTTCCGGCGGGACGACGTCGGCTATGCGTCGACGAGGATCGCGGGCGCGCGCTGGCTCAAGGATGCTTTCGAGGATGATCGCGTCGCGATCGCGCAGCTTCAATGCTACGGCGGTCTCGATGCACCTGGCACGATCCGCGTCGCGCGCGCAGGTCCCAGTGCCGCATTCGAGCAGTGGTGGGCGATGCGGCCCCCCCTCCCCCTCGCAGTGCTGGGTGCCGAGGGCGTTGGCAAGACCTGGAGTTTCCTCGCCTGGTGGCAGGAGAAAATGGCGGCGTCGCCTGATGCGCTTCCGCTCACGATCGTGGTCCCTGCGCGTGGTCTTGTCGCCCCGCCCCTCATGCCCCCGCACCGGTTCCTCGCCAAACTCATCGCGCAGCGCGTCCCGGGCCATGACGAAGATTTTTGGGAGCGCAGGATACAGCTCTGGACCCGCGCACCGGCTCAGGCGCCGCGCATTCTGCTGGTGATCGATGGCCTCAACCAGGAGGTCAATTTTACCGACTGGCAGAAGGTCATACAGCCGTTGCAGGCGGGTGGCCTTGAGGGCCATGTCGCGATCGCCCTTACCTGTCGGACAGAATATTGGGAGGATGACCTCAAGTCCCTCGCCAACCTACTTCCCCAGGCATGGCCGGTGACGGTCGAGGATTTCACGGAGACCGAACTCGACGAAATGCTGGCGCGCCACCGCGTTCCCCGCTCGGAGCTGAGTGAAGAGCTCCTCAAGCTGATGGCGATTCCACGCTATTGCCAGTTGGCCATCCAGCAGCGCGAACATCTTCAGGCAAGCGGCGATATAACGATCGAGCGCCTGATCTACGAAGACTGGCGACACCGGCTTAACCTCCATGGTTCAAATCTCGCGCCGAGTTCTGACGATTTCCATCAATTCCTTGCTCAGGAAGGTAGCAGGCTCCGCTCGGCTATCGAGGACGGCGCCGATGCCGAACTGCACCTGACCCGCAAGGACATGATCGAGGCGCTTGGGTCGGAAAGTGGAGCCGGCGAGCCCGCCCTCCGAACGGCGCTCAGCGAGATCATTTCAGGCAATTGGGTCGATCGGGTTCCCGGGAGCGCTCATCGCTTTCGCCTCAGGAAGGACCGCGTGCCTTTGGCGCTGGCCCTCGCGCTTATCACCGATCTGGATCAGGCCGGGGCCGGACGCGCAGACCGACTGGCGCAGTTCATGGAGCCGCTGCGCGGCACCGACAGGGGCGTCGATATCCTGCGCTGGGCAGTCACGGCCTCTCTCGTGCGCCAGAGCGCTTCCAGCGACACCTTCATGCTGTTGCTGCGCGACTGGTTCTTCCAGCAGAATTTCGGGCGGCGCGATTTTGCTACACTGGAGCGGTTGATACCAGGAGCGCCTGAGCTGTTTCTGGATTTCGCCGAGCAGATCTGGCTGCGCTACAATGGGTCTCTCCGCGACGAGAACATCTTCATTACTGCGTTCGCGGATGCGGCTAAATATCCGGGTTTCCGCGCCGCACTGGGCGAACGCCTGTCCCGATGGCTCGGCTATTATTGGGTCGATGCCAACCGACTTCGGCTGGCGGAACGGGACGCTACCGTGGAGGACGCGCACGCGGCAACCACTGCGACCCTGGAGGACCGGCATCAACGCTGGACGGCCGTGGAATCTGATCTGGCTCCCGCGATCACGACGACGCTGCAGAAGGTTGAGATGCCTGAGCGAAACGAGCGTGACTATAACGGCTTGAGCGCCAGAGCACTTGGGATTCTCTCCATGTTGCCGCGACAGCCCTTCCTGGCCGCAATTGCGAGCTGGGCGGCCTCGCGCGCCATCAGCGAAGCGTTCGGGCCATTTGATGCAATGGGGTGGGTGCTGCGGATCAATCCGGTCGATGGCGAGGAGACGGCTGCCGCCCTTCTGGGGCTGGCGCGCCAACTTATTGATACCGGCGATGACGTCGGACGCGACGTTGCCCGCCTGCTGCTCGACGGCCTCGCCTCACCGGCGGCAACGACGCTGCGGGCAGAGCTGCCTGCGGTGGAGCGGCGCACCTGGTTTGGTCGTCGCGCTACTGTTGATGAAGCAGGTATGGTCCATTTGCCGGAGGATGCGAACGGAAGGACGGGGGACGAACCTCTCGAGAGGTTCATTGCGCTCAAGGAGCTGGCATTCGATCCGAACGTCACCCTTGGTTCCGAGGATCAGGAACTATTGATCGCCGCAGCTAACGAGACCGATGCGTCTACGCTGTTCGTCAGCGCAATGGGTCAGGACTCAGCCGACTATGCGCTGTTGAACAGCCTTCCGGTGCTGGCGCGTTGGGCGCCCGAAGCGCTCACCGATCTGATCCGGCGGATCTTTGCCAGCGCCGAGACGAGAGGCGCTTCGGATGATGGCGATGCCGAGGACAAGCTCGTCCGGCTGGCCAAGGAGATCGGGCGATACTGGCCGCTCCTCAATGCGGAGACCCACGAGATATTCGCGCGATCCGTCGCCCCGATGTTGGAGCGCTCGCTTCTCGACAGGAAGGACAGCGACTGGCTCCATGCCCAGATATCGCGTCTTGCAGGAAAAACAGCGGCACAGCAGATCGCAATCTTCAAGAGCGACCCTCACGGCCCCTGCTTCTATACCGACGAAGTTGCAGTGTTCGCCGCCCCTATGGAGGCTGATTATGAACCCATCCGGCCTCTGCTGGCCGGTGAGCATCGCCAGCATTGGATCTCCTATCTCGCCAGCGTCGATCTGAGCGAAATGCCTCCCAGCCTCGCGAACGACCTCGTTGCCGGCTTTGCGAACGACAGCGATGTTACCCGGCGGCTGCTCTTCCTGATCGGACGCCGCAGCAACCAGCCCCCTCTCCTGCAGGCCCTGGTCAACACTGGCTGGAGCTGCGCCGCCGAGACCGAAATCAATGAGGCGGCCAATGGCTCGCTCGCGCTGATCGCGGCTGCCAGGCACTTCCCTGTACCTGACCTCGACACGCGCATCGATCCGGTCGCCTGGGGCGCGCGCGTTCAGGATGATCCCGGCGACGAGGACGCGCTCAACCATTTCGAGGCGTTTGTCCTGGACGCGATCGGCAAGCAATCCTTCCCGGACGGCTTTGGCAAGCAGGTGTCGTGGCTGAACGCCAATGAGGCGATGCTCGTCTTGGCAGAACGGCGCGGTCCAGCGCTTGCCGCTGCACTCGATGCCTTGCTGGAGCGCGGCGCGGAACATGCTTTCGCGTTCGACAACTTCCCGGTCATGACTGCGCTGCGCGCTTTGATGATGAAGCAGCCCGAAGATGGCGCGAGGATCTGGTCAACGCTCTACCCGCATTACAAGGAGAGCAGCTGGACCAAGATGGACAGCTTTGAGAGCCTGCCCTTCTACAGCGACCGGCCCGAGATGACCCGTCACTGCGAACAGGTTCTCGAAGATGCGAACACGGATCATGCGCTGGCCTCCGTTGCCCGGTGGGCGACAGAGGGCGGGCGCCTGGGTTGGCTCCTCGATCGAATGTTCGTCTGGTTGGAAAGCCAGCTCGCTGGTGACATCGCTCGAGCCTTCAACCTCGGCCGCTTCCTCGACCCTGGACCGGACGCAGAGAGTTTCTGGCAGCGAGCGAGGGCAATCCAGACGTCAGGCTGGTTGCAGGAGACGCAGGACAAGGCAGAGGAAAGCTTTCGCCGGCGAACCGCCGCTGGTCACTGGCGTGACCGGTTCATGTCGGGCAACGACCCGGACAAGGCCTTTGCCTCCCTCACCCTCTTCCTTGCCTGCGCAGATGATCGGGCGATCACATTGTTCGAGCGCGCGATCGCAGCGCGCGGATTTGATGGTCTGCCATTTGAAGAGATGGCGATCTGGCATGCGGCACGTCGGGATCGGGACCGGGTCGAGAAGGAAGCGACCAAAAATCTGGATAAGCGGCTCTATTTCACCGATATCTGCAAGGAAACCCATGCGCCCTGGCGGGCGAAGGCGCGCTCCCTGCCGGACTGAGTCCGGCCGGCCGCAGTACCGCAAAGGAAAAAATGAGAGCATTTCGACGCCGGTTTAACGAAAAAACGTTGAAACCGTAATGAAACGATTTATTTACGGCTCGTGAGGAGCCATTATGCTGTTCGAACTCGAAATTGAGAACTTCTTCTCGATCCGCGACAAGCAGGTTGTCGATCTGCGTGTGGGGGCAAACGCGCCAGATTTACCCGGTAGGCTGTCCCCGATCTGGCCGGGCGCGTCTGATCGAGCGCCCAAGGTCGTGGCCATTTTCGGTCCGAACGCAGCGGGCAAATCGACTATCTTGCGGGCGCTGTCGTTCATCGCCTGGTTCGCGCGCGAAAGTTTCCAGATCTCGCCGACCGGCCGGCTCCCTTATGAGCGGTTCAACAGCGTTGAAGGACAATCAGCTCCGACCCGTCTGAGCCTGTCCTTTGGCGGTCACAGCGAACCAGAGGACGAGACTTCTCCCGCCTGTCGCTATACCTATTCCCTTGAACTGGGCGGTTCGAACGCGGCCCAGCAGGTGGTATCGGAAGCCCTGCACTATTGGCCCGAGCCCGCACGCCGAAAGGTTCGGCTGTTCGAGCGAAGCGCTGAGGGCAAAGTAGTTGCGGCAGGCGCATTCAAGCTCACCGGGTTCCGGCAAGCGCTGGAAAAAGTGCTGCGCCCCAATGCGAGCGTGATCTCGACGCTTGCCCAGTTGAAGCATCCGATCGCTACCCAGCTTTGGGAGGCGGCGAATACGATCTCGTCGAACATCCTGATCGAACGCTCTGACGGCGTCGAGGAACAGATGGTTCGTCACTATGCCGAGAACCCAGGTTTGGTCGAGGCGCTCAACCGCGAGATTGAACGCATTGATCTGGGCATTCGTACCATGCGGGTGGAAAGCGGGCCGAACGGGCCGGTCGCGCTGTTCACGCATGAGGGCCATGACGGTCCAATGCCGCTCGTCCTCGAAAGTCATGGTACGAGGATGTTCCTGCGCCTCTACCCATTCCTGCTTCGGGCACTGGAAACCGGCGGCATCGCCGTGATGGACGAGCTGGACACGGCAATCCATCCGTTGATCCTGCCCGAAATTCTGCGTTGGTTCTACGACCCAAGCCGGAACCCGCACGACGCGCAGCTATGGATGACCTGTCACAACGCGTCTCTCCTTGAGGAACTCATCAAGGAGGAGGTGCTCTTCTGCACCAAGTCGCCGGAGGGCAGAACGGAGGTCTACGCCTTGCAGGACGTCCAGGCTGTGCGACGCGACGAGAATTACTATCGCAAATATCTTGGCGGCACCTACGGTGCCCTCCCCCAGATCGGATGAGCCGCCAGAAGCGCAAGGTCGTCCCGCAGCGCCGCCGTATCTTCGTCGGCTGCGAGGGCGAAAGCGAACAGGGCTATGTCGCGCTGCTCACCAGGCTTGCCGAAACGCAGCGGCTCGCCGTGCATCTCGATGCCGTGCTGCTGCAGCCGGGCGGTGGAGACCCCTCGTCGCTGGTGGATCTGGCGATAAAGCGTGCCGGTGAACGGGAAAAGCGCCACGGAGCTTTCGAAGGGCGCTTCATACTGCTCGATGACGACAAGCTGGGGATCAGTCCCGACCGAGATGCCCGGATCACGCCTGCGGCCAACAAGGCGGGCCTGGGTCTGATCTGGCAGCACACTTGTCATGAGGCTCTGCTTCTGCGGCACCTCGAGGGGTGCGCGCAGCGGCGACCGGGCAGCACCGCTCTTGCGATGACGGCTCTTTCCCAGGCCTGGCCCGGCTATCGTAAGGGAATGCCGGCAGCCCGGCTTGCAGAGCGGATCGACCATGGGGCGATCGCACGAGCAGCGGCAGTTGAAGCCGCTCTTGCTGGCCTTCTCACCACTATCGGCTTTATTGAGCCAGCATGACTTTTAGCAGAAAGGAATTACGATGAATAACGCTGAACTGGCAGATGCACTCGCAGCAGCCAATGGATTGACGAAGGCCGACGCGCGCAAAGCGGTCGACGCTGTGTTCGCCGCCATTACCGACGCGGCGGCAAAAGGCGAGGAAATCTCGATCAATGGTTTCGGGAAGTTCAAGGTGAAGGATACGCCGGAGCGCGAGGGTCGCAACCCCTCGACCGGCGCTGCCATCACCATCGCTGCGGCCAAGAAGCTCGGGTTCACGCCGGCCAAGGCCGTCAAGGACCGGTTGAACGGCTAATCAGGCGCGGGGGCAAGCTGCGGTGCTTGCCCCCTTTGGAGAACCGAATGGAAAAGCCACTCAAGAACGTGGTCGTGCACGCGCTAATCACACCCGCGCAGCGCGAGGCGATGGGCGAGATCCTCGACCGGCTGGTGGGCACACCCATCGAGCGGACGGGCGACATCGCGGTCGAGGTTGGCGGTAAGCGATACTTGTTTAGCGACCAGAGCGGCGGGAGCACCGCGGCATCTGTGGAGCGCAATGGCGGCATCGAGGTCGTTCGATCGCAGCCTCCCTACCGCACCGAGCTGGTGACGAAGATCGCCAACGAGGGTTTGGCGGCCGTGGATCGGAAGAAGCATGGCGAGGAGTTCACCCTGAAGTCCATCTCGTCAGGTTGGGACGGTCTCACGGCCACCGAGCAACGTAATGCTGGCAAGCGCTTCCGGGAGCAGATTGAGTCAGACTTTCCCGGACAATTCGACAGCTGGACTACTACCGACAACGAGCGACATTACCGCCGGCGCTGACCAGTGCTTTGCTGTCGGCTCGTACCGCAGTCCGGTGGCACCTTCACACCCAGTTCCGCCGTTGGACAATCGCCTGAATAGAGGAAGGCTTTGGGACATTCCTGCCGTTCGGCACCACGAAAGTAATGTCCGGTTGCGCTGACAGCGGCCAGTCGTAGATCCGCTAAAGCCCTCTCCGGGTCGTGTGATCAAACATAGCTTAGGAACTCCTCATGAGGTCGCCGCGCGACGGTCCATCGGCCCGCGCCCGCAGGTCTGGAGCGCTCCTCGCAGACCGTGAGGAACAGGCGGAGCTTAGCGCGGGATATGCCAACGAAGAACGCCGAACGCTCGTCCGCCTGCTTGCCCCAGAAGGTTTCCTCCTCGACGCCAAGCATGAACACCGTGTCGAATTCGAGTCCCTTGCTCTTGTGGATCGACATGATGCGTACCGCACGATCCCCCGAGAAAGACGAGAGCGCTGTGGCTGGGTCTACCCCGCCGCATAGCAACTCGTGCGCGCGATCCACGGTTTCAACGATGCAGGTCGCCAGCATGTCGCCCTGCGCATATGTCGAGGACATCGCTACGATGGCTTCGCTGCCGACCGCGGCAAGCAGCGTATCCACCAGCTTTTCGAGATCAGGCTTGTGTGACAGATCGATCTTGCCGGTCGCGATCGCCTTGCGCGTCTCGCCGAGCAGCCGGTTCCACTTCGAGCGCAGCTGATACTCGCGTTCCTCGTCGACGCCTTGGTTGAAAACGACGAGATCCAGCAGGCGGCGATGCGCTGCCGGCTGCCGGGGACTGCTTGTGACCAGAAGAAAGTCCACGATAAGGCGCGCCGCGGGCTCCGAAGCCAAATTTTGGGTTGCGTCCTCTTCCCGATAGGCAATGCCGCAGGCGTCGAAGGCCGCAATCAGCTTTTGGCAATATAGTTGCTGCTGTTTGCTGACGAGGATAGCGATTTCCGACAGGGAAACGCCGTCATTATCAGCGAGCTGCTGAACCCGGGCCGCGATGCCTTCGGCCTCTTCTTCGTCGTCCGCGAAATTGAGGATGGCGATCGACCCTTCGTTCCCGACGATGTCGGCATCGTCCAAGGCGGCGAGCGGGTCCATCACCCGCACCATTGCATTCTGCATTCGCCGCAGGGTGGGTGCGGAACGGAAATTCTGGTAGAGATTGAGCGGGTGTGCAGTGAAGTCGTCCGCGAACGTCTGGAAAATGCCTTCGAGCGCGCCAGCCCAGCCCATGATACTCTGCTTGGTATCGCCAACGGCGGTCAGCAGGCATGTGGATCCGCCGAAGCAGGCGGTAATGAGCGCATATTGATCGGCTGTGCAGTCTTGGAACTCGTCCAGAAAGACATGGCTGTAGGTCTGCCGAACGGCGTTGCGGGCGATACGACTATTCTCGATGATCGTCTGGGCGAGCGGCACCATGTCGGCGAAGGTGATCGATGTTCGCTGAACGCGCCGCTGGCCGATCGAATAATCCGGGTCGAGCGCATTCGCGCCCTTTAGCACCGGGCGGAATTGGTCGATCAGACGCTTCGCGAAGGCATGAAACGTATAGCTGTCTAGCCGCGCCCCAAGATCGGCTCCGCAGCGCCGCCGGACTCGTGCTCGCAGATTCTGGGCCGCGTCGATCTTGAAGGAGATGGCGAGGATGCGGCGCGGATAGCGGCAGGTCGCGGTGCGCAGCAGGAAGTCGGCGCGCTGGGCGAGCATCTCGGTCTTGCCGGCGCCGGGACCCGCGGTGAGCGCGAGATTGCGAGCCGTCTCCTTCGCCGCATCGAGCGCATTAGGCTCCAGGACCAGCCCATCGGATGGCGCCCAGCGCGCGATGGGAATCATTCCGGCAATTCCGCGAGCTTCTCCTCGATGCGGTCGAACATTCGGTCGAGAACCTCGGGCATGCTTTCGAGCAGCGCGTCGTCGTCGAGTTTGGCCATCGCCCGGATGTGCCAACTCGGCTTGCTGCCGAGCTTGAAACGTTCCTGATACGCCCCGAACAGTTGCTGCTGGGCATCGTCATATTGACCGCCGAGCGCGTCGTGTGACTTGCCGAGCACGGCGTCGATCGTGCCGTCGTCTGGATCCTCGAGTTCGGCATCGGTCAGGCCATAGGCGTCGGGAAACGCCTCGATCATCATGAAGTCGAGGTCGAGCGGAGAGGAAAAGAACACCGCATTCTTTTCCAGCGTGGCGATCCAGCCATCGTCGTTGAGCATCAGGCCTTGCTTGCTGTCCCACTTGGGAATCGCGTCCGCACCTTCCTCATCGAAATCCACCGGGTCTTCCTGGAATCGCAGCAGCTGCTTCGCCGCGTATTTGATCCGGCCCCAGCCACCCTGGTGGCGCGCGAGGTCGAGATCCAGCAACGTTACGAATGGAATGCCGAGATCGCTCAGCAGGCGCCAGAAATGGTTCACGTGCCGTCCACCCAGCGGAACGACCGAGATCGAGGCATCGTCGGCCAGGATACCACGCGCCGCGAGCAAACGTGGCAACACCACCTCCTCGCTGTCTCCCTCGCCTAGGATCAGCAGTCTCGCGAAGTAGAGCTCGGGAAAGGCTTGGATCGCTTCCCGGACATATTTGTGCGCTTCGGCCCCGCTTGGCATAGTGATCCGGGACACCGTAGTGCGCCGCTCCTCGTCGAGGCGCAGGTAGCGGATGCTCTCCGGTTCGACGCGGCGCAGCAGCGAGGGAGCATGGGTCGCGATAACGGCTTGTGCATCGCCGTCTTCCGCGAACTCGCTCAGCGTCCGTAGAACGCGACCAAGATAGTGCGGGGACAGGCTGTTCTCGGGCTCTTCGACCGCCACGAGTGTGAAAAGCGGTGGGCGCAGCTTGTCGATGTCGAATGCATTGGTGTCGCCGGCTAGCACTGCATTGCCGATGGCCCGCATCGCGAGAACGAGCGTAATGTACAGCAGGGATTGCTGACCGTCGCTTAGTCGGGAGAAGTCGACCTGCGGCGTACCGTGACCGGGCGCGAAGCTCAGGCTGAGATGCCGCAGCAAATTTTCGATTTCGCTCTGAGCGAACGACAGAGTCGGATTGGCGTAAAATTTTCCCTTGTGAAGCGATTCCCAGAGCTTGGTGACCTCATCACCGATCCCCTTAACCGACGCGTTGCCGACGAGCGCTGCGCTGATCTGCTCCGTGAGAGCCGAGATCGTCTGGCGCTCCGCCGACCAGTTGGCGGCACGAAGTGCGCGGCCGAGCAAAGCGTTGGCGGCGTAAGAGATATGGTCTGCGGGATTGCGCCGAGCTGGCAGGTAATGGACCTGCACCGCGGCCCGGTCCTGCTTGGAAACCCTGCCTTGGACGGTTGGAACTCCATCATCATCGACCTGCATCACATGGGTGAAGCTTTCTTCGATGTCCCCGTCCTCGTCGAGGCTGGCTTGGAGGCGGAAGCGAATTCGAACCGACGCGTCGTCTGTTTCCATCTGGAGATGGGAGAAGTTGCCTGCGACGGCCGGCATTGTGCCGTCCTCTGCCTCATCGGCATCGGCATCGGCTAACTCGGGGAACTCGAAGTCGGCCTCAATCCACAGATCTCGCGTCGAAGGTGCGTCCTCCGGGTCTTCATCCGATGAGATGTGAAAATCCGACGTGCGGATCTTACGCTGCGCGGGGTCGAGACTGAACATTCTTCCGAGCGCCTGCAAGACCGCCGTCTTGCCTGAGCCATTAGGGCCCAAGATGAAGGTCGTATTTGCGAGCGAAATTTTCGTCGCTTCTGGTCCGAAGCAGCGGAAATTCGACAGTCTTAACTCCACCAACTTCACGACAATCCCCTTTATCCAATCCGATGCCGCGCACTCTTATGCACGCGATCCTAGCACTCAGGCCGTATCGGCCACATCCCGTTAAATGCTTGATTTCCAAAGGTTAATCGGAACGATGTTGTCGTCTGGTGTCTTTTCCACTGGCAGCGCGAGGCCAGAGACGTGCTCGAACATCTCGGCCTGCAAACCCGAGGCATCGACCATGCGGGTCAGTGAACCGGGAAATGCTGCCTCGAGGGCCTGCAAAGCCTTGGGCAGGAGTTCGGGCATCTCTGTGGGGATCTGATCGTCGAAGCGCTCAGCGCGCCTTTGGCCGGTCTTGCTAAGATGGATGTAGCCGGTCCGATACTGATCCGGAGAAATCATCCTAAGGTCATAGGCTCGCCGCAGTATCGCAGCGGCTGATACCTTCCAGCGGAGTTTCAGCGAGAATATGGCCGACCAGTCTAGGAGGCGGCTGCGCGGAAACTCATGGATGAACGAAGAGCGGGGCAACAGGAAGGCGCTGGCAAACCGGTTTGCCTGATCCTCAGTTACCTTATCGCCGGTTTGAATGCCTCGATGCATGATGAGGTGCCCGGCCTCATGCGCCAAGTCGAAACGCAGCCTGCAGGCGGCAGGCTTCGCCTCGCTGCGGATGATCATTGGCCGAACACAATCTATTGAAAGAGCGTCCACCCGTTCGGACACACCACTGAAGAAGCTGACCACGGCCCCAGCATTTTCCACAACCCGCATCATGCTCGAGATCGGACCGGTTCCGAGCCGCCAATGCTCACGCGCATGATCGGCCGCGGCTTCAATCTCGGCCGCGCTGGCCACCGGAATATCGGGGAAAGACACGGTCGGAAGATCGAGTTCGTGGTCTAGCCTGCTAACGAAACCGTCAAGCAGGGTACCGCGCGCCAGCACCTGGCTGACGACGGACACGGGTGTCGTGCGCTGCTTACGGAAGTGACACTGCTCCGGACTAATCCCCGCCGATGCCGGGATCGCGAAGAAATGCTCCGCAATGCCGAGAGCTGCCGCGAGCGCGGCGCGCATCTCGTCGGTGGGTACCTTCAGCCCTTGCTCAAGCTGGTTAAGATACTGGCGTGTGGCGCTGACCCGCGCACCCAATTGGTCGAGCGTCAAGCCCAGCGCCACTCGAGCGAGGCGCAAGCGCTCCCCGTGGAAAGCGGAAATGACCATTTCATTCCTTGCCGTTTGAACGGCGTTACTCGCCTGTTTTCGTCTTACGATCGCGCACGCCCACGCTGGGGGCATCGAGCTCAACAGACTCGGTCGCTGGCATACCGATGCCACCAGTGAATGCGTCCAAACCGAGAGGCACATTCCAGTTCAGCACAGCCGTCTCACCGCGCAGGCCGACGAACTTGACGGCGAGAGCGCTGCCATCGACATCGGTCTCAACCGCAAAGCGGTAAGCGAGATCGTGACCCTCATCGCGCTCATCGAACGAGAAGCCAAGCTGGTCCAGCTCGCTCAGGCTCTGATGAAGGGTACGGGCGGTTGGCTCTTCCGCCTCACCGCGATAAATGCGAACCGGCACCTCGCCGATCGTGAAGATCAGACGGCGGGAGCGATCGATCACGGTCAGCCAGGGAAAGCGCTGGCCGTCGAAGGCCGTGAGAATACGGTATCGAGCGAACTGGGATGCACGGCACCCCAAGGTCCAGCCATCGTCACCAATGTCGGAATCGAAAAGTTCGACAGCCAAACGCCGAGCCTCGAGGATCATCTGCCCGACCGCAACGAGGCGCTCTTCGGTCAAATCCTTGTGTCTTGGTCATGTCGGTCGGCCCTCGTCATCGTTTCAAAGGCACTATGGGCTAATTGATAAATCTGTCAACTAGAAGCAAATCTGTAAACCAGCCGATTGACGCTTTGGTATGGTCCCATGCGGCATCAGCGCCAAAAGCCTAGGCGACGATCAATGTTCTCCAAAAGATTGCACAGGTCGATGGCAGGTTCTGACATAAGTTGCTGTTCATGACATACCCTCTAAACGGCTAAAATTGGTCGATCACCGCCACCCCGAGCGAGGCAAATTTGCGGGAACTGGCCGTGCCTGATCAAGAGCAAGAATGCCTACGCTCAGAACCAGATTTCCACCATAAGACCGAAGTGGCATCGGCACGGTTGAAATAAGGGGATTGTGATGAACGAGAATATCCTCGTTGAATTTGAAGATGGCAGCGCGATGGTGTTCGCACCGAAATCATCGGTGCGCATCGCCAATCGCGGGCCGAGCTCGGTGCCCAAGAAGGATTTCGAGCAGGTGCGTACATATCCCCCTGAATGGGTCGGTTTCGGATCATTCGAGGCCCGCATCCTTTCTGCCGGGCAGCGCGTCGAAACCTATAAGGGCCTTCTGACGGTTGCCAGGATAGAGCATGGGGTTGATCTGCCTTTAGGCATCGTGGCCGATGAAAGGTCCACGCCAGATCCTGCCTGAGTTTGAAGTTTCCTCCCTTCTGCGCTATGTTCGAAGCGCACCGGAGAGAACGATGCAGCACTTCGATTGGAATCTCTTCAATCTCACGCGAGATCAACTCGGCGGACCGCTTTTTGGGTTCGTGGACGATGATGCGGACGATCCGACAGGTTTCCAAGAGGCACAGCCGCTTCCTCAGACTGTTGGAGGCAAGATCGCTCACGGCTTTGCGTACGTGCTGCTTTTGGGCGTCATCGGCTACATGTTCGTAGCGCTTTGACATCAGTCACGCAGGTTCTTGTCCTGGAAGAAACCGACATTCTGGTTTTCGCCTGCCTCGGATTGAAGCGAGGAAGCAGCCTGCACGTTGGTAGTACGAACGGCCTGCGCTGACCCTCGTTCGCTGGCGCTTCTTTTTGCCCCTGCATCGATTAGCTCCGAGGCTTTGTGCGGGTCGCCGCGGTCCGGCCCGCTGGGAAGCTTCGGCGGCACCCGTGGTCGATAGGCTCCCGCGACATCCGATGCGTCTGTGGTATCCGGATGCCCAACATGCACCAAATCGGGTTCACCCAGACGATCTGCGACCTCGGCGCGAATGGCTTCCTGGCGGCTTTCCATCCATCGCTCGATCATTTCTTGCCGGACCTGTGCCTGATGCGGCGTCAGCACGGTAGCCCAGAGTTCCGGCGCATCGAGCCCCCTGCTGGAGGCCTGCTCAGTCCGATACCACTGCGCAAGATCCTGGCTCAGATTCTGGCTGAGACTGAGGCCGTGGGTCTCTGCATAACTCGCATCGCGCGACAGCTGCTGGGATAGTTCCTCGAGCTTCCGCGCCGTCTCGGAGTAAGAATTCGCGCGTGCGAGAGCCTCCTCATGCGACATGGAACTGCTCGCGGTTGTCGATGCGCGCGAGAAGGTGCCTGCTTTCTCATAGGTCCCATCAGCCTGTGATGCGCCTGATCCACTCGAATGTTCATCTCGAAAGTTGCTGCTCGCGGAGCTCTGGCTTTCGGACGTCCGATTGTCCGAAGTAGAGTGTCGTAGCTGGTCGGACTGCTGTCCCTGAGAACCCACCTGAAGTCCGAGTGAGGGAAGAGCACCGCGAAGGCCTTGTTTGCCTCCCCCTCCGCCGGAAGTTCCTGCCGACAATCTCCCTCCGACGGTATCAGATACGGTTGCCGACCGATCTCGACCGTTACCTATTGTGAGACTCTGGCCTGTTGACGACCGCTCGTCGAAGCCCTGGCTGCTCGACGCCGTGGTGCGGTCGAATTGATCGACTGAGGTGTTTGCCGAGCGGCCAGCGCTGGAGTCCCATCCAGAGGACGTTTCCGTTGACCGGCTCGTGCCGCTACGATCAGTCTTGGTCCAGGTGATCAGTTCCTGGGCGGCATTTTCATAGGCCTGGGCTTGACGATGGGCGCTGCTTGCCATCTCACTGTTGATTTCCACTGAGAAGTGACCCGGGTAGGGCGTAAATTTCCACTGAGA
>ERZ1292623.22-Hain-H51-01um-R1-22-length-173471-cov-41_pt4 | contig 90051 bp, 128 predicted proteins | sample MGYA00564398_ERZ1292623 | MGnify/ENA primary metagenome ERZ1292623 (study PRJEB36523, sample SAMEA6512633) | groundwater metagenome | collected 2019-01-07 | study: AquaDiva: Metagenomics assemblies of 32 groundwater samples
AGCAAAGAGACCAAGGATAAGATAGCCAGGGCCCAGACCGGGCGGTGCGCCACCGAGGAAACCAAGACAAAGATGAGGGACTCACATAAAGGGAGGATGATTGGTAAAAAGAATCCCATGTGGGGTCTGAAAGGTCCTAATAATCCAAACTTCGGAAGCAAAAGAACCCCCGAAACAAGAGAAAGAATGAGGAGAGTCCAACAACTCATTCAACTCAGAAAAAGAGAGGTGAGCGAGTGAAGTTGATTAGAGAAAGTGTCGAGGATGTCAAGATCCTCACAGAAGCCGACGAGAAGACAGGCAAGAAGTCCTTCTACATTGAGGGGATCTTCATCCAGACGGAAATGCCCAACAAGAACCGTCGTCAATATTGCTTTGAGTCGATGAATAAAGAAACCAAACGCTACCATGATCTATACATCAAGGAAAATCGCGCCTTTGGTGAATTAGGCCACCCCGATACACCGACGATCAATCTTGAACGGGTCAGTCATATGATTAAGGAACTCAAGGCTGACGGTAAGAATTTTTATGGTAAAGCCAAGATCCTTGAGACTCCTTATGGTAAGATCGTGCAATCCCTGCTTGAAGAAGGCGCCAAGATCGCCGTCTCAACCCGAGGCCTCGGAACCCTGGTCCGTGGGTCCAATGGGATTGATCTAGTCCAGGACGATTATCAATTGGCCACAGCGGCCGATATTGTCGCCGACCCCTCGGCTCCTGATGCCTTTGTGCAGGGTATCATGGAAGGCCGCGAGTGGGTGATTGTTGATGGACGTTACACCGAGCAGGATGTTGCGATGGCCAAGCAGGTCATCACGAAAGCATCAAGCCGACAACTCCATGAGGCCGCCGTGCGCTTGTTTTCAGGTTTTATGTGTAAATTGTAATGGGCAAATATCAACTTTTATAAATATCACAACAAGGAGATTATTCTATGTCTAAGACATTACTCGAAGCAGCAGCAGAGATTTTGAAGGGTAGCGCAGCCGGGGCCCCCAAGATGGGTCCAGAGAAACTCACAGGTTCTGAGATCCAGGATCTTGGTGGGGATACCGTCACCAAGCATTCTACTTCTAAGTTGGAAGTGGGTGGATCGCAGGCCACTGCCCCAGGGAAAGCCCCAAGCTCAGACACCAAGGCACCTTCTGCAAAATTGGCAGGTTCCGAAGCTGAGTCTATCGATCCTTCCGAAGAAACAGAAGGCGATGATACACAGGAAGAACTCGAAGATAAGATCGAAAAGGGTCTCAAGACCGCAGGCTTGACCGAAGAAGCCGAAGAAGCTGCATGGAAGCAGGAACTCACAGAAGATGTGGAAGCCATCCTCGCCTACGAAACTGATCTACCTAAGGAATTTGCCGCCAAGATCGGTACCATCTATGAGGCTCGTGTGACCGACAAGGTCCTCAGCATCACCGAAGCCCTTGAAGCCGAGTACGCCGAGAAGTTTGAAGCCGCAGTCCTCGAAGTTCGTGACTCCTTGACCGAACAGGTCAATGATTATCTGAACTATGTGGTTGAAGAGTGGATGACCCAGAATGAATTGGCCATCGAAAAGGGACTTCGTTCCGAACTGACAGAAGAGTTCATCGGGGGTCTCCGTGACCTGTTCATGGAACACTACATTGACGTGCCTTCCGAGAAGGTCGACCTCGTCGATGAACTGGCAACAAAGGTCGAAGAATTGACCAGCGAATTGAATGAAGAGGTGGCCAAGTCTGTTGAACTCAAGAAGCAGCTTGGTGAATCCAAGAAGACTGAAATTCTCAACGGTATCTGTGAAGGACTTACACAGACACAGGTTGAAAAAGTTCGTACCCTCGCAGAGAGCGTCGAATACACCGCAGAAGGTGAGTATACCTCCAAAGTCTCCACAATCCGAGAGAATTACTTCCCTGCAACCACGGGGAAAAAGTCCAATGCCAATGCCAAGATGTTGACAGAAGCTTCTGAAGTGGCAGAAGAGAAGGCGCCAGTCATTGACGCGGGTGTGGCTTCAGTCGTTGCCGCATTGACACGTACACAGGGTTAAACCGTTTTTATTAAGTTAAACCGTTTTTATTAAGAAGGAGTATTACACATGTTTTTATCGGAACAACTCGAACAAAAGTGGGCCCCAGTTTTGGACCTCCCAGGCATTCCTAAGATCGCCGACAAGTATCGTCGCGCCGTCACGGCGATTGTCCTTGAGAACCAAGCGATTGCTTTACAGGGCGAACATAAGATGTTGACAGAAACCGCGTTGAACGCAACCGGTGGTGGTCTGACAGGCTCCGCGACCGCAACAGGTCCTATGGCCGGTTATGACCCAATCCTCATCTCCTTGGTTCGTCGCTCTTTGCCTAACCTGATCGCCTATGACATCTGCGGCGTGCAGCCAATGACCGGTCCAACTGGGTTGATCTTTGCGATGCGCTCCAACTATGCCAATGCGACCGCGCGTTTGGATGAAGCCTTCTATCAAGAAGCGAATTCCAGCTTCACCGGTACTGGTGTGGCACAGACTGCGCTGACCTTGACTGCAACCGGTAACACCGCAGCCGTGTTTGCAACACCAGTTGCACCTGGCGTCGGTATGTCTACCTCAGTAGCAGAAGGTTTGGGTGATGGCACCAACCCAGCATTCAGCGAAATGGGTTTCTCAATCGAAAAGGTCACTGTTACTGCTAAGACCCGTGCATTGAAGGCAGAATACACCCTTGAATTGGCCCAGGACTTGAAGGCTGTTCACGGTCTAGATGCTGAGACAGAATTGTCCAACATCCTTTCCGCAGAAGTGCTGTCTGAAATCAACCGCGAAGTCATCCGTACCGTGTATTCCGTTGCAAAGTTGGGTTGTGCCGTCGGCACCACCACCGCCGCTGCATTCGACCTTGACACCGACTCCAATGGTCGTTGGATGGTTGAAAAGATCAAGGGGCTTGCATTCCAGATCGAGCGCGAAGCGAACACCATCGCCAAGCAGACTCGTCGCGGCAAGGGTAATGTGGTCATCTGCTCGTCAGATGTGGCCTCAGCGTTTGCGCTTGCAGGCATCTTGGATTATGCTGGTGCCTTGAAGGACAACGTGAACCTGAATGTTGACGATACCGCAAATACCTACGCAGGTACCTTGCTCGGCCGTTACAAGGTGTATATTGATCCTTACTTCCCAGCCGCACAGACCCAGGAGTTTGTTGTGGTCGGCTACAAGGGTACTAACGCATTTGATGCAGGTATCTTCTATTGCCCATACGTCCCTCTCCAGATGGTTCGTGCGATTGACACCGCGACCTTCCAGCCAAAGATAGGTTTCAAAACCCGTTATGGCATCGTCGCCAACCCATTCGCCGAAGGAGCCGTCCAGGGTTCAGGTGCCTTGAACATCCGTGCCAACATGTATTATCGCGCCTTTAAGGTCCTCAACATCGCATAAGCGAGTTGACAGAGTACAAAGAATTGGGGAGCCTCAAAGGGCTCCCCTTTTTTTGTCTGGATACAGCAGCATAAATAGTGTCTATAAGGAGACTCTATGGCAATTCCTACAGTACCCAACACACCCGTAAATCCTAATATCCTGCATCCCAATAAATTCCAGGTATCATTTGCCGCATTACCTACGGTCACCTACTGGGCGCAGTCGGTCAACATACCCGGCATCAACTTAGGCGAGGTGCCACGACCGACACCTTTTATTGACTTATGGTCTCCAGGTGAAAAACTCAACATGAATCCTTTTTCCATGACCTTCACGGTCGATGAGGACCTCACCGGTTGGCAGGAAATTTTCAACTGGATGGTCGGTACAACCTTTCCAGAGAATTTTAACCAATATAAAAACTTGGATCGGCGCATTGGAGCAGGACTGACTACGATGCCTCAATTTTCAGATGCCATGTTGATTATCCATGATTCCAAACAGAATCCAAAAATCCGTGTATCGTTCTATAATTGTTTTCCTACCAGTTTGTCTGACATTCTTTTGTCCAGCACCAGTGATCCCGAGAGTCTTATCACGGCAGATGTGACATTCAGATTTGAATTTTACAAATTTACAAAAATATAACTTGACATGACCCTGTGCACCTGCTATACTGTAAGGTATTATGATACTTGACACCACGAAACCCTCCACAACCCAAGTTGACCTCCTTCTTGCAGAATGGAAGAAGGATGCTGCGATGGACAAACTTGAACCCGCGGAGGAACTCCGTAAGATCGGTGGGTTGCATTCCAAATATCTCACGATTCTGTCCTCTCATCGGCGGGCCTTTCAGGAAGGTGAGCGAAAGTATGCCAAGTTGCGCCGGATCAAATATGAATATTACTCAGGACGACTGGACCAAGAAACCCTCAAAAAGTATGGATGGTCCCCCTTTCCCTTTACCCTTAAGGCAGACATGACCACCTATATGGATGCTGATGTCGATATTCTGAATGCCAAACAGGTCCTGGGGGTACATACGGAGATTGTGGAGGTGGCACAGTCAATCATCAAGGAACTAGGGTCCCGGACCTTTCAGATTAAAGATATCATCCAGTGGGAACGGTTTATCTCAGGGGCACACTAATGTCTGTTATGGTGGTGAGTAAAAAGAATGAATCATTTATTCAAGTCTCGTGTGAAGAGTCTACTCGTCAGGAGTTATCAGAGTATTTTAGTTTTTACACTCCAGGATATCAGTTTCAACCCCTCTTTAGAAAGGGACTATGGGACGGCAAAATCAGGTTGTATAATCGCACTCATAGTACTCTACCTGGTGGCCTTGTCAGTCTTGTCCAAAAATTTGCTCAGGACCGTGGATACGCTCTTGAACTTGATGATCCTATTCTCCTGACAACGAGTTTCTCATTGGTCGAAGCAGAAGCATTCGCCAAGTCACTTGCGTTACCCCATCTCTCTAGAGATTATCAGATTGAGGCGTTTGCCCAGAGTATTCGCAATAAAAGAGCCTTGATTGTCAGCCCGACTGCCAGTGGAAAATCCCTGATTATCTATTTAATTGTGCGCTATCTTCAGTGTACACATAAAAAGGGTGTGATTATTGTCCCCACCACCTCATTGGTCGAACAACTTTTCGGGGACTTGAAGTCCTACGGGTGGGATGCAGATCAATATGTTCATCGCATGTACGCTGGCAAAGAACGGCATGTGAATCATTTCTTGACCATCTCAACCTGGCAAAGTCTCCATAAGCAAACCCCCGATTACCTCAAGCAGTTTGATTTTGTGATCGGCGATGAGGCCCATCAATTCAAGGCCAAATCTCTCACGGACATTATGGCACACCTCATCAATGCCGATACTCGTATCGGTACCACAGGTACATTGGATGGCACAAAAACCCATCGGTTAGTGCTCGAAGGACATTTTGGTCCTGTCTTTCAGGTCGTCACAACCAAACAACTCATGGATGCCGGCACGGTCTCCGAACTAAAAATCAAATGTCTGGTGCTCAAGTACCCTGAGGACATACGCAAAGCCATGAGGAAGTGTACCTATCCTGAGGAATACGAGGCCATGGTACAAAATAAAGCTAGGGCACTGTTTGTTCGGAACCTGGCCCTTTCATTGAAAGGTAATACCCTGATTCTCTTCCAATTGGTTGAGAAGCACGGCAAACCGATGTTTGAGGATCTGTACACCCAAGCCAACAACACCAGAGAAGTCTTTTTTATCTATGGGGGCACTGATACGATTGCACGGGAAGAGATTCGCAAGGTCATGGAATCCCGTGACAATGCCATCATTGTGGCATCCTATGGCACCTTCTCCACAGGCATCAACATCAAGAACCTACATAATGTGATCTTTGCAGCACCCAGTAAGTCCCGCATTCGCAATCTACAATCGATTGGTAGAGGACTACGAACCTCTGATGGAAAGACCTGCGCCACCCTATTTGATATCGTGGACGACCTACGAGTAGGTAAGCATGTCAACTTTTTACTCAAACATTATGTGGAACGCTCCAAAATTTATCAGGATGAAAAGTTTCCATTCAAACAGTATTTTATCGATCTGCCGAAACCTCTCGACAAGACCCCCTAACTCTGTTATACTATACACTATGATGAATATTTTACTGCTCATGCTCACAAATAATATCATGTTAATAGGTGATTCTGCACGGTATTCTAGCGAAGTCATCGGTAGACGTGCCCAAGATGATATCACCACACTCTACACACCAGCCCATGTGATTGTCCATCATGGTACCCATGGTGGTGTAGGGTTTCTCTTGAAGCCCTGGGTGCCTCATGAATTTCTGGAAAATACCTGTGTCTCGATAGCCTCCGATAGTATTCTAGCCGTCCTTACTCCTCGATCTTCCTTGGTAAAGTTCTATGAGGTGTGGGTAAAAGCCGAACGAGAAAAAATGGTGTTGTTTGGTAAAGAGTATACCGATCAGATCACTGATATTTCGGTCTTTTATTCTGAACAACATGAACAACTCAAGCGCGCCTACAGTCATTCCCAACAACTCACTAAAAACCCACTGAAGGTGCCCGACGCCGTGTATGACTTGTTTGAATCGGACACCGAATGGGGCAATCCCAAAATCACGAACTAAGAACATGACTGCTGCTCAATTAAAGGAAATGATAAAATATGTCTGTACCTAAAGTGCGTAACGAATATGTAAACAACACCGATCTTCTCAATGCATTATTGGAACATCGAAAACTCGTCAAGGCAGCCAAAAAGGCCAAGGAGGAGACCCCAATCCTCTCTGAGTATATTGGTACCTGTTTTCTCAAAATTGCTGACCATTTGGCAAGAAAACCTAACTTCATGGCCTACTCGTTCCGTGAGGATATGATTTCTGATGCGGTGGAAAACTGTTTACAGTACGTGAACAACTTTGACCCCGCCAAATCAAAGAATCCGTTTGCCTACTTCACCCAGATCATCTACTTTGCCTTCCTCCGTCGAATCAGCAAAGAGAAAAAGCAACTGTATGTCAAATATAAGGCGACACAGCAACTAGGCATTCTGCAACAAACTCCTATGCACGAATTGGATGGCGCCGGGCAGGGTTCGAGCCGCTCCTTTCAGGTCTATGAGAATATCACCGATTTTATCCACACCTATGAACAAGTCCGCACTCAAAAGGTTCGCAAAAAGGTCAAAGTCAAACACAGTTCTGCCTATGGCACCTTGAAGTTTGTAGGTGATAAATGATCGAAGATCAACTTGAAATCATCTATGTACCGAAGCCCTGGTATGGGGATTCTTTCAAGTCCGATGATACTGATTTTATTCAGGACTGTATTAACCGTGGTATTCAACCCCCTCCAGGTACCTATAGAATTTCTAGGTCTATTGTGGTGGGGCCTCTCAAGCTTGTGGGGAAAGACTGATGCTCATAGCCTTGCTGAACGACAGTCACTTTGGGGCCCGTGCGGACAATCCTGCTGTGAATGATTATTTTCACAGGTTCTATCGAGAGGTCTTCTTTCCCTATATCGAGCGTCATAATATCAAGACCCTAGTTCACCTGGGTGATGTGGTTGATAGGCGCAAATTCATCAACTTCAACATATGGAATTCATGGCGTACCGGGTTCTTTGATCGTTTACAAGACCTCAATGTCACTGTCCATATGCTCACCGGCAACCATGATGTGTACTATCGCAATACCAACCATGTGAATGCCTTGGATGAACTACTAGGTGGATATAAAAACATAACAATCTATCAGGAATCTCAGGATGTACTGTTTGATACATTATTGGTGGCCATGGTGCCTTGGATCAATAGTGGAAATTTAGGTACCTCACTGGAGTATCTGAGAACAACACAGGCCCCAATCATCTTGGGGCATCTAGAAATCACTGGGTTTGAAATGGACCGCGGAAACATCTGCCAGACTGGACTGACCAAGGATATCTTTGACCGATTTGATCTGGTACTGAGTGGTCACTTTCACCATAAGTCAAATGATGGGACGATACATTACCTTGGAAATCAGGTAGAAATCACTTGGGCAGACTATGGTGATCCTCGAGGATTTCATATCTTCGATACCGAAACAAGAAAATTAGAATTTGTTGAAAATCCATTCAAACTTTTTAGAAGATTCACCTATGATGACTCGATACAGAGTTTTGAATTTTGGAAAAACCAAGACTTCACTAAGTACACCAATGCCTATGTGAAAGTGGTGGTCATGCGCAAGCAGAACCCTTATCTATTTGATACAGTCATGGATCGCCTATATAAGACTGTTCCTATCGATGTGACTATTGTAGAGGACTTTACCGAGAATGCCCTCGATACATCACAGGGCATCGTCAATCAAGCCGAAGATACTGTCACGATTATTAGAAAATGTGTGGATACTATGGTCATGCCTGGCGGAGTCGAACCTGAAAAACTCAAGGCCCTATTACAGGACCTGTATGTTGAAGCGGTCAACACAGAAGCGGCGACCCAATGATTCAATTCACGACGATCCGATTCAGGAACTTTATTTCCACTGGTAATTACTGGACCGAGATTGTCCTGAATCAATCCCAGAATACCTTGGTGGTCGGGGAGAATGGATCCGGTAAATCGACCGTGCTGGACGCCCTCTGCTTTGGTTTGTATAACAAGCCGTTCCGAGATATCGCCAAGCCGTCTCTGGTCAATTCCATCAATCAGAAAGATGCCCTGGTGGAAATCGAGTTCTGCACTGAATCACACACATTCAAGGTGCGCCGAGGGATCAAACCGAATCTGTTTGAGGTCTTCAAGGACGGTGTGTTACTGGACCAAACAGCCACAGGGGACTACCAGGAATATCTGGAGAAGTATATTCTGAAATTGAGTTATAAGTCCTTCACCCAGATTGTAATTTTGGGGTCTGCCTCATTCACGCCGTTTATGCAACTCTCAGCACTGGACCGTCGGGCCATCATCGAGGACTTACTCGACATTCAAATCTTCTCGGTCATGAACAAATTGGTCAAGTCTAAACTGACGACCATCATGGTGGAGCGCGGGGCCAATAAACTCTTGATCGAAGGGGCTCAGGGTCGCATTGCCATGCAGGAACGCTATATCACCGAAGCCCAACAGGATGTCGCTCTGCGTATCCAGGAGCATGAGGATGAACAACTTGCCCACACCAAAGAGATCGTGCGGCTCAAGATGGATATTGAGTACAGTGAAGGGCTTCTCCAGGGTCTCAAACTCAAGGTGACCGATAAATCCAAGGTACTCAGTACCATCAAGAAGGTCACCCAATTAGAAGCCCAGATTGAACAGGTGCGCACGAAGCACCAGAAGACGGTCAAGTTCTTTCAGTCTCAGGATGATTGCCCTACCTGTACCCAGAAGATCGATGAGGTGTTCAAAGAAACACAAATCACCCAACACCTTGTTAAAATTCTTGACTGTCAAGAGGGTCTGAGTAAATTGGAAGCAAAGTTTCTGGAGCACCAGAAGGTCTTGAATGAGATCGCTGAGGTGGAGCAGGAAATTATTAGGATCGAACAAGAAATATTTCGGGATCAGGAGAGTGTCACACATTTAGAGCGATTCAATAAAACACTGGAAAGCAAAATCACACAACTCAGGGGCAGTCATGAATCAACAGGAAGAGAACGGTTACGATTGATCGAACATCAGCAAGACCTGGAACAGCTTGAACGCACCAAGAAGGTCTTGATTGAGACCTCTGCCTATTATGATGCCGCGGGTGCCTTGCTCAAAGATACCGGTATCAAAACCAAGATCATCAGGCAGTACCTACCGATCATAAATACGCTTGGTAACAAATTCCTGGCCAGCATGGACTTCTTTGTCAATTTCAATCTGGACGAAACCTTCAAAGAAACCATCAAGTCACGGTTCAGGGATGAGTTTACCTATCACTCCTTCTCTGAAGGTGAAAAGTCCCGTATCGATATGGCTCTGTTGCTCACCTGGAGGGCGGTCGCCAAGCTGAAAAACTCGGCCGATACAAACCTTCTGATCCTGGATGAAATTTTCGATTCCTCCCTCGATTCAAATGGCGCAGAAGAGTTAATGAAGATACTACACAATCTTGAGGCCACCAATGTATTTGTGATTTCTCACCGAGGAGACATTTTACAGGATAAATTTAGGAATGTCATCAGGTTCCATAAACAGCAGAATTTTTCCCATATTGTGGCATAAGGAGAATACAACATGAGTCAAGCCCCCGTTTTCACCTACAAGACCGATGCTCCCCCTTCAATCACCAGCGCGAAATTAGAATTATTACCCCTCTATAACGACCAAAACCCTATGCTTGCGGTTGTACAGCCTGAGGTGGATTTTACAAAACCTGGCATGAGTCTTGCACACATCAACGAACTAACCAAGCGGATGATTCATACCATGACCCATTATAATGGTGCAGGACTCGCGGCACCACAGTGCGGTATTGCCGCAAGAATCTTTGTTATGTCGGGAGGTATCGTGTGTATCAATCCTATGGTGGTAGAATCTTCCAAGGAAACCTCACACCAAAAAGAAGGCTGTTTGAGTTTTCCAGGGTTGATTCTTCCAGTTACTCGTTCCATGACGGCCCGGTTCAAATATACAGACGAGACAGGGAAGCGTATCGATGTGACATGGACAGGCGCCACAGCCCGGGTGGCCCTACATGAGATCGACCATCTTAATGGTATTGTCTTTACTCGACGAGTCGGAAATCTGACCTTATCGATGGCCAAAAAGAAAAGGCAGAAATTGCTCAAGAAGATTCAGGCAGTCATGGATACCAAGTCTAGACAACAGAAGCAACGGCAACAACATTCAGCTCCATCAACCGGCCCACATCAGAATGCCCCGGTGTCCACAGCGATACAATCTCACAGAGAGAACTAAGTGTGCTCAATAAAATTCTATAGGAGGGAAGTCATGTTTCAGTCGAGACAGTTGGAAAAGCCCGCTCCCAAGACGAAATTTCGTAAGCAGGCGGAGGAAGAAGTACGAGACAAACAGAAGAAGAAACAACAACAGAAGCAGATGGCGGTGCAGCGTGGCTATGATATGTGGGAGGATGACAATGCCGGATGTTAAAGTCGAACTTGGAGTAGCAGAATTTCAATTGACAGAAGCTCGACGAAGGTTAGCTCATGCACAGGACGATGTGTATGGATATGAGCAACGAGTGGCGAGATTGAAGAGACAACAAGCGTTGACCACGTCAGAAAATGTAACAGATGCCCGTACATTATTGAACGGTTGATATGACGACTCCAACACTCGATTGCAGGGGCTTATCTGTCCTATGCCAATCCTTCAGGTTCGGCTCAAGTTGAATCTGATGAAGAAAGACGATCAGTTACTTATTCTCGCTGATGACAACACATTTCACTCTGAATTCGCCAGGTTTTGCTATCTTGCTGACATTAAGCTCATTTCCAAGAAGGAATGCGGCAGTTTTCAGGAGTATCTCATTCAAGTGGTTGTATAACCAATAAAAACAACAGCTTACCCACAAAATTAGAACTTGACACCCACCAAAAAACAAGATACACTTATAAAACGGAGTTATATCATGAAAACCTGGCAGCACGGAATTGAACTGGATCTACTCAAGAGCATCGAGGCATTCTATGCTCCCCATAATGCCCATGCGATTTCTCCCTTTGGTCAGTTCAAAAAGAACAACGTGGCAGAGCAACTCCATGTCGGGGGACTGACTGTAATTCGCAATAATGACCGGATCGAGGCCTGTTATGTCTCCAAACGGGCGAAGGTTCCAGGAAAGATTATGATGCACGGCAAGCCCGTGATCGGTGAAAAACTGAAAGGGGATATCACTGTTTCCCACCTCTGTGCGACAACAGAGGGTCTCAATGATCTGCGCAGAGCATTGCTATGGACATTTGCCGAAGACAACTGCTGGCTGACTTGCTATGCAGGTCAAAGGGATATCTGTGCGCTGGCCGAAGAGAACGGATTCAAGAGAGTAGGCTATAAGGTCTCTTCGTTTGCTGAAATCACGGCCGTCTACTTCCGTGACTCGGCCACATCAAGTGTCGGACCCCGCAAACATCCAACAGTCTCCAAGGCTGACCTGGTGAGTATGGCCAAGATTTGTCCGGTTGACTGTATAGTATTAGCGGCCATTCTTCAGAAGGTTGAACAGCTCAAGTTGAACTATACCAATCACTATTCCAACTACAATACCATGAATGCCTGGTCTGCCCTGGCACTCCGTGGGTATTCAGCCGATCCAGGATTCATTACCAAGCCAGCCGAAATGAATGACAAGTGGCACGAGGCCCACAAAGACGAACATTTTGAACTACAAGATACCGAACTTTACGACAAATTTCCTGAAGTACGGGAACTTCTCTCCTTTTTAGATGGGGAAGTGCACCGGGTCAGGTTCATGCGATTAGCCCCTGGTGGAGGAGAACTCACACGACACACTGACCAGGTCGACCCCGATGCTGGCAACTCACTGGGCGCCCTGGCGCGCTTGCACTTCCCTCTAAAAACCAATAAGCAGGTCCTGTTTAGCACCTGGAACGGAAACGATGAACGCGAACAGTACCACTATGGCTTTGGGGAATGTTGGGTGATCGATACCCGTAAGCCTCACATGGCCGTGAATGGTGGGAGTGAAGAACGGATTCATCTGGTTGTTGATACCGTCGTGACTCCTACACTTGAAAGGATGATTGCCAATGCCTACCGAGTGGTCTGACCCCAACCCACCAATACAAATAACCACCCATAACGGATTTAGCGTAGTCAGAGACGATCTCCTGGGCTATGGTTCCAAGATCCGTTTTGTGGATAGGATGATCCGGGATATGCCACAAAAAGAAATCGTCTTTGGTTCCTGCCCTGCCACAGGTTACGCTCAAATATCATTACCTTGGGTCGCATCCAGGTACGGCAAGACCGCACACCTCTTCATGGCACTCCGGGACGTTAATAACCTTCATCCCTATCAACAAAGAGGTCTGGAACTCGGCGCCGTCTATCACTGGGTCAAAATGGGTATGCTCGGTGTCACCAAGGCCCATGCAAAATGGTATGCCAAAGAAGACCCAGGTAATAGATTTCTATTACCATTGGGTCTTGAACACCCCAGCGTCCTAGAATCAATCGTGCAGGTCTGTCATGAACAACTACCAATAACCCCCGATCACATTTGGTCTGTAGGTTCTTCCGGCACGTTGAACCGAGGTCTACAGCAAGCCTACCCTAGTGCCGAGGTGCATGTGGTACAAGTGGGGCATTCCATGTCACCAAGAGAAATAGGACGAGCGATTCATCATATCAGCCCTTATAAGTTTGATCGCCCTGTCAAGGCATGTGATGCTCCTCCGTTTCCTTCGGCACCCACCTATGATTCCAAAGGATGGAGTGTGATGCGTGAATGGTATTACACTCACCCCAAGCCTGCTACTGTGTTATTTTGGAATGTTGCCGCTTGACTTTTCCTTCCCATTGTGAGATAATAGTACATGCGAATTTTATTCTGCGGCGACCGACATTGGACCAACTATAAGGTTATTTGTGATGTGATGATAGAACATCGACCCACAGTGGTCATTGAGGGCGGCGCCAACGGTGCCGATACCTTGTCACTAGAAGCTGCCGAGGTGTTTGATATCTGTGTACAGAGTTTCCCTGCCGAATGGGAAAAGTATGGTAAAGCGGCAGGACCCATTCGCAATACCCAAATGCTCGATGAGGGTAAGCCCGACCTTGTTCTAGCCTTCCATGATGACATTCAGAACTCCAAAGGCACACTGAATATGGTACGGCAATCTGAGAAACGAAAAATCCCAGTGAAGGTCTATAATTCAAAAGGGTCACTGTATTATGCAACATTGTTTCTATGAAAAGAATACCGAGTTAATCGAGTCCTCTGTCAACAAGACCTTTGAGGAATTGTTGTGGATGACTCCTGTTGAGTTTCGGGAATGGGTTATTGAGTTGCGCCGGGTCGTCATCTTTCTCTGGGACGAAAAGGGTCAGCCTCCTCGCGTCGGTTATGATAAGTCCGAAATCATCGGGCAGTTCCAAAAAATGGAATCCTTTATCACCGAGACCTTTGAACAGGTTGATGAATTAACCGGGGAAAAGAATGTGGTTCGTAATACCTCGAACCTCGGGAATGCAGTCAATCAATTCTTTCCAGGTATGATGAAGACACGGATCAACTATACTAAAGATCCTTCATCTGGGAAATCCATCTACGACTACTTTGCCGATCCCCTATTACTAGACACGTTTGTCACCTATGCGAGTCGGCACTTCAAGCGTGATTCCTTTTATCACTTCTCTGTCCCCATCAAGGTCAGCGACATTTCACGTTACAGTGTACTCCCTGTGGCCGGGACAGGGGTGGAATGGATCCACATGTTTGAGTCGGACCACTGGAGAGACCGAGGGAACTGGGACTACTGGGTCTGCCCTAATGATGAGGAAGTAAGTTACACGGGATATAATGAGGACCTCAAAGCCGTTAAATATCTGCGTTTGAGTCTCAATGACATTAAGAGTCTAGGGGATGTTATTCCTACCCACTGTCGGACCAATGTCCTTGAGGATCGTACGGACTACACCATCAGAGTCTTTGAAAAGGGACAGAAAGTATTCCCCATCAACCTGAAGGCGTTCAGAGTCTCCTTCTGCCAATATGCCACCAACTTCCCCCCATTGACTGCCAAGTACATCTATGAGAAGTATACTGAAAAATGGAAAAAGGAGGACACCATATATGTCTGGGATCCATCAGCAGGATGGGGAGGTCGTTTATTGGGCGCACTTAGCGTGGAAGATGGAAGACACCTTACCTATCTTGGTAACGATCCCAACACAGATCATAACACCACCCCTGGTCGCACCAAGTATCATGAGATTGCAGACTTCTATGGTTCTCATGTCAGCAAGGGTGGTATCTTCGGCAGCCCGCACACTGAACTGAAATTCTGGCAGCAGGGCTCAGAAGAGATGCACTATGAGCCCGACTTCCAACAATACAAAGGAAAGGTGAGCCTAGTATTTACTAGCCCTCCGTATTTTGCAAAAGAACGATACTCAGAAGATCCAGCCCAGTCCTGTATCAAGTTTGATAATTATGATGACTGGAGAGATGGGTTCTTGAAAGAAACCTTAAAGACGGCCTATGAGTGGCTCCGTCCTGGTGGATACTTGGCCTGGAATATTGCTAATGCCACATTCGGGGGAGATCGACTACCTCTCCAAGATGATTCATACAGAATGATGGAGGACCTAGGGTTAAAATATGTCGAGACTGTCAAAATGTCTCTGGCGCAGATGCCTGGAGGAAATCGTCTGGATGCTATCACAGGGCTACCCAAGACTGAAAATTTTGTGAAGGTCAAGGGAATATGGCTGAAATATGAGCCTATTATGATATTCCGTAAACCCCTATAAGGACCACGGAGGAAGGCCCAGGAACCACGACCCCCTTGACTCAATAGGGAGTAACCCACACCTCCCAAAACCCACCCATTTTAGTCTTTTCATACACTTGCGCCCTCCACATTAAAATTCTCTAATCTTGCCCTTTTATTCTTGACTTATTCTCCCTGTTATGAGAGAATACAGCATGAACAAACCCCTACAAGTCGGCATCGTTGTCAAGCATATCAGTGAATACGGCATGAAGAAGCAATCGGGCTTGATTGTGGAAGATGCCGGCGAGAAGTATAAGCGGCACTATGTCTGGGTCGCATGGATCGAGCCAAAGACACTGGAAGTCCGTAAAACTGCGTTTTGGGACGGAGTTTTGATCGTTTCCAAGCAAACCTCCAAAGATTTTATTGCAAAGACAGCAAAATCAATGACTTATGTAACAAATAGTTGTTGACTCTCAGGAGTCACTATGTTAGTATAGAAACATGATGATTGACGTAAACACAAGAGGGGAAAAGGGAATGTATACGGTCGAGACCAAAAGTATGTTAGCAAAGTTAATGGCCATGGAAAACCTGACCATTGAACAACGAGGAACCCGCACCGCCTCATTTAGTCCTACCAACCGTACTTTGACTGTGCCAATCTGGTCTGACATATCAGGGGAACTTTACGATCTTCTCATGGGGCATGAAGTGTCCCATGCCCTGAATACACCGGCAGACGGATGGCATGACGCACAGAAATATTTTGGCAAGGACAAGAATGTGGGTCCTGCATCCAAGAAATCGTTTAGACACTTTTTGAATGTCGTGGAAGATGCCCGCATTGAAAAACTAATTAAGCGGACCTATCCAGGTCTTCGACGCCCCATGATCCAAGGGTACAAAGAACTCTTGGCGCGTGACTTTTTTGGATTGTCCAAAGTGTCCGATATGAATGGCCTGTATCTGGTTGATAAGTTGAACCTTGCTGCCAAACTGGGCACCACAATGAACATTCGGTTTACCGCTAAGGAAAAACCGTTCTACGATGAACTGATGGCCTTGGAGACCTGGACGCAAGTGGTCGAATTGACCAACAAGTTGTATGCGTACAGCAAAGAAGAACAAAAAGAGGGCAACAAGAAAAAGCAGGAACTCGCCGATCACCTTAAAGAAACCTATGCCGCTGAAGATGAAGCGGAATTTGATGATGAAGAGGATGATGAGGATTGGCGATTCGATGATGATGATGATGATGATGAGGTAACCGAAGGTGAAAATGGTCCGGGCTCTGAGGATGAAGAGGATGAAGAGGCGGAAGACGGAAAAGATGGGGACGGCAAAGGCGACACCGCCGAAGACGATGAAGAAAAAGCCGATGATGCGACGACCGAGAAGCAAACCGACCAGGGGGAAGGCAAGCGTAGCAAGTCTAAGTCACAGGCCAAAGCAAAGAGCACCAGGGGTACAGGGGGTGTAGTGGCCTCTGACTCTGAGTTTATTCCCCAGTCTAAGACCGATGAAGCCTTTAGGAACATGGAGCACACACTGGCCAAGGATGATAATATTCAGTCACATTATATTAACATCCCTACTCCTAATTTGTCAGATATCGTGGTCCCTGCGGCCAAGGTCAATAAAATGTTGTCAGAATTCTATGTGGGCAACCGCTCCGTGGGCCTAAAACTGTTCAATGATTTCAAACGAAAGAACGAGGACTATATCTCGTTGCTTGCCAAAGAATTTGAAATGAAAAAGGCGGCGCGCTCCTATGCCAAAGCAAAGATTTCTGACAGTGGGGTCATTGATTTGAACAAACTGGCGACCTATCGCTTAGAAGATAATATGTTCCGCAAGATGATGACGACACATAAGGGCAAATCACATGGACTGGTGTTGCTCTTGGACAAGTCTGGCAGCATGAGTGAGCATATTGAAGGTGCCATGGAGCAGATCCTAGTCATGGCGTTGTTTTGCCGCAAAGTCAATATTCCGTTTGTGGCGTATACATTTACAGCAATCGGGTCATGCCAGGATGTCGATTTTCCCAACAGGGGGACATATGATGCCAAGCCGCTGAAGCAGTTTTCTACTCATATGAACGATCTTCATATGGGGTACTTGAGCCTCAGGGAGATGTTCAATTCACGGATGTCGGCAAACGATTTTGTCACGGCCATTATCAACCACCTGTTATTGGCCGAAGGACTTCGCAACCGCAAGAGTTCTTGCTCGGCTCCTAGTCATGAGGGTATGGGGTCAACCCCGCTGAACGAGGCCCTGATTCCGTTGAGGGATATGCTTCGCAACTTCAAAGCCTCCTATCGTTTGGATCTGGTCAACACGATCATCGTCCATGATGGGGACTCAGATGGTAATCGTGAGTATCGGGTAATCGCTAAGGATTATTGGAGTAAAGAGAGGAAGGAATTTGATGTGGATCACCAACATGTCACCTTGGTCGACTCTAAGGAGAAAGTCCAAATCAAATTACCCAAAATTCATAATGGGGTCACAATTGGTCTGATGAAGTGGATCCAGATGACCACAGGCGCAGGAGTCTTTGGATTCTACATTACCAGCAACAAACTCAGGGATGTACGATCTGATGTGGCCAAGTTATACACTGGTCCGAGCGGTTTCAAAATTCCCAGAGGCCGTTGGGTTCAGACGCCTGAACATACAGTGGCATTGGACAAATTATCTCACTCGTTGATTGAGCATAAGTTTCTAGAATCGTTTGCTGATGGATATACCAGGTTATTTTTCATCCCAGGAAATTCTGACCTCAAAACTGAGGCAACCGGCCTGGGCAATACGGTTGAGGGGTACAAGTGGACGCCCGGGCGCCTTTTGACCGCCTTCAAAAAAGTCAGCAAGCGGAAATCTGTGTCCCGGGTGCTGGTGTCGAAGTTTATCACGATGATAGCAGAATAGAACGGCAAGGTGACTCTAGGACCGCTTAGGATTGGACGGGTCTATGACAGCATGGACGCCCAAAGATCCACGGTTCTAGACCCTTTACGGGGTTGTTCAGAATTGAACACTCATGACAAAAATTGTCACTTTTATAATATGGAGACCGTCGATTTTTGTTGACAAACCTACCGGTATATGAGAAGATACATCATAACGAATGGGTTGTATCTAACAAGGAGCATATGGAATGAGTGTCAAAAGTGAGTCCCGTGAAAAGTTTTTAGCCCTGTTGGAATCTATAGGGAAGACTCAGGTGTCCATAGTGGACCTTAAAAAGCTCTGTGATCGTGCCGGGATGAACGTGCCCCAATGGTTTACCAAGGACTCAACCAATCGCGCCGGGCGAGGGATGTATCGTGTCCCTGGTAAACATGTAGCAGTAAAGTCTATGACATCTGCCCCCAAGGAGGAACCTGTGGCTGAGGAAATTTGTATGCAACCGTTGACGATGAAGCCCAAGCTCCGTGTCCAGTCCATGGTCACAGATATTGAGGAGGCAGGGTGTGTGCCCCCCAAGTATAAAAATTATGTTCCCTTCGGTAACTTTGAGGACCTCAAGTCCATCATCACCTCACGGCAATTCTACCCGGTGTTCATCACAGGTCCTTCAGGAAACGGCAAGAGTATGTCTGTGGAGCAAGTGTGTGCCCTGCTCGGCCGAGAGTATGTTTGTGTGTCTATGACACCTGAAACCGATGAGGGTGATCTTTTGGGGAACTACATACTGATTGATAATCAGATGGTCTGGCGCGATGGTGCCGTAACTGTGGCCGCCCGCCGAGGTGCCGTGCTCTGTATCGACGAAATCGACTACGGTGCCCAGAACTTGTCCTGTCTCCAGAGAGTTCTGGAAGGCAAACCGTTCCTCTTGAAAAAGAAAGGCGAGATTGTCACGCCGGCTCCTGGATTCCAGATCATTGCGACCGCGAATACCAAGGGAAAGGGTTCTGAGGACGGCCGCTACATGTTTACCAATGTGCTCAACGAAGCATTCCTTGAGCGATTCCCGATCACCTTTGAGCAAGAATGGGCACCGAATGCGGTCGAACGTAAGATTGTCAAGAAGGAATTGGAAGCGGCAGGACGTGGCGATGATGACTTTGCTAATTTCCTTGTTATTTGGGCATCGACAATCCGCAAGGCCTATGACGAAGAAGGTGCATCCAGTGAAGTAATTTCTACGAGGCGTCTGGTGCATATCGCTCGGGCCTACCCGATTTTCAACGGAGATCGTATGAAGTCCATCACATATTGTCTCAACCGATTTGACGAAGAGACCAAGAAATCTTTCATTGACTTGTATACCAAAGTGGATGCTAGTGTGACGGTTGCTAATACAATGGATGACGCCAATACCACTGTGGTCGCTGACCAAACCGGAGAGGTGCCAGTGGCTTAACCATCATGGCAGTGAGATAGTTGTTGACATAGCATGAAGACTATGCTATAATGAATCTTCGTTGAGTATAGGTTGATGTGTCTTATAGAGGAAGGGGCGACCTCTTTTATTCGCCCCAGTTATTATGAGGTGTTCCATGAGTCAAGTTTCAGCAAAGTCACGCATTCTTACCTATCTTGCCAAGACAAACCCCAGGGGTGTGAATAACACTTTGACGGTCCGCCAGGCGCAGACCCGTTTCCGTATCAGCAATGTTGCGGCCCGCGTCTTGGAGCTTCGCCAGGAAGGGTATGCCATCTACACCAACACCAAGAAGACTGCCCAGGGTACACGGTTGGCCATGTATCGTTGGGGCCGTCCTTCTGCGGCTTTCATTAGCCAGTGTGAGATGAACGGTGTGACTGCAAAGGGACCCCAGGCCTAATCCGCCTTTCCCTTTCTCCTAGTCAGCGGAGGCTCCTCGTTCTGGGGAGCCTCCGCTTCGTTGCTTCCCCTTTCACTCATCCAAAGGTATACTATGATCGGTAAAGAACTATATCGGCATACCAAGTGGGACCTCAGGTTTGTCGAACTCGCCAAACATATCTCCCAGTGGTCCAAAGATCCTTCCACAAAAGTCGGTGCCGTGATTACCGACAAACAAAATCGTATTATTTCCTTGGGGTATAATGGGTTCCCCAGGCGGATCAGAGATACTCCTGAGCGCCTACACGAGCGAGAGGTTAAGTATTCGATGGTTATCCATGCGGAAATCAATGCCCTGATGTTTGCCCGACAAAACCTTGATAATTGTGTCCTGTATCTCTGGCCTTTCCTCTCCTGTTCCCACTGTACCTCTATCATTATCAATGCAGGTATCAGTCGTGTGGTTGCCCCCTTGAACGATAACCCCCGATGGAATGACTCGATTGCCTTGAGCCGTGACCTCTATCATGAAGTGGGGGCCCAAGTGGTCCTGTTGCCAGGATTAATTGAACCTGTGGAGCACACATGAAAATCATTCAAGATGTTCTCCTAGGGGTAGGTGTCGGAATCGTCTGTTTTCTCTTGGTGATCGCCTTCACACTCGTTATAGACTATTATTCTGGTGACTAAGATGATGCCGCCGCTCTCCTTCACATTGATCTGTATTGCTGGCATCATTATCAGTCTCGTCATTATCCTCATCGAGTTTTTCAGCAAAAAAGGTTGACTACATAGGAGTATGGGTTATTATAATCAAGGAGGTTTGAAGTGGAAATCAAGATAGATATTGAGCAGTTACGAAAAAATCGGATTTTTATAGCAACACCTATGTACGGTGGGCAATGTTGTGGTATGTACATGAAGTCCTGTCTGGATCTTCAGACGATCTTCCAGCAGTACGGTATCCCGGCACGTTTCTCGTTCATCTTCAACGAGTCATTGATTACACGCGCCCGTAACTACCTGGTCGATGAATTTTTGCGCACCGACTTTACCCACTTGTTGTTCCTCGATGCCGACATTCATTTCAATCCACAGGACATTGTGGCGATGCTGGCATTGGACAAAGAGATTATTGGTGCGCCTTATCCAAAGAAGGCATTAAATTGGCACAATATCGCCCAGGCGGCCCGTAACCACCCAACTCTAGATCCCAAGGAACTGGAGAATGTGGTAGGCGACTATGTGTTTAATGTCGTGAAGGGCACCGAAAAGTTCCAGGTCTCTGAGCCTTTGGAAGTCATGGAAGTAGGAACGGGATACCTTCTTATCAAGCGCGAGGTGTTCCCTAAGTTTGCTGCGGCGTATCCAGAACTCAAGTATCGTCCTGACCATGTAGGCCAGGCGAACTTTGATGGTACCCGCTACATACACGCCTATTTTGATACGGTGATTGACCCCCAGTCCGAACGCTACTTGTCAGAAGACTATATGTTCTGTCAGTATTACCGCAGGATTGGTGGCCAGGTGTGGCTGTGCCCGTGGGTTTGTACTCAGCACGTGGGCACGTATGCCTTCACAGGAAATATGAGTAAAATCGCAGACTTGACTGGAAAACTCTAAATTGTTTTCTATCTATCAAGCAACCAACAACCTCAACGGTAAATCCTACATAGGGTTTACCACCGAGTATCATCCCGAAAGAAGATGGACGGAGCACAAGCGCCGGGCCCGAAAAGGTGTCATGACGCATTTCCATTGCGCGATTCGTAAATGCCGGCATGAGAATTTCACATTCTCTATTCTGGAAGTCGGAGAGAATGCTGAATATGGTAAAAATGTAGCCGAACCGCAGTACATAGAATGGCTGAAGCCGGCGTATAATAAAACCAAGGGTGGGGATGGGACGGTTGGTGTGATATTTCCTGAGAGTTGGAAAAGGGCCCAAAGTCTGCGAAACATCGGTAATACACATGCGCTGGGTAGCAGATATACACGATCTGCCACCGATAAACAGAACATAAGCAAGCGTATGAGAGGATTCGTAAACCAAAAAGTAACATGTCCTCACTGCGGAGTTATGGGAGGTAAGAATTGTATGGACCGTTGGCACTTCAATAATTGTAAAAAGGTGACGCCATGATTATCGGCCTCGTAGGGTTTATCGGGTGTGGAAAAGGAACTGTGGGTGAACTATTAGTCCAAGATCACAAGTTCATACAGGACTCATTTGCTGCCCCACTCAAAGATGCCGTCAGTACCATCTTTGGGTGGGACCGTGACATGGTCGAAGGGTCCACAAAGGCCTCTAGAGACTGGAGGGAACAGCCTGATGAATTCTGGACAGCGAAGTTTGGGTATACATTTACCCCTCGATTAGCCTTGCAATTATTGGGAACTGAAGCAGGCCGCAATGTATTTCATCCTGACATTTGGGTAGCGAGTCTATTGAATCGGTGCAACAAGCGTATGGAGAATACGGTGATCACCGATGTTCGTTTCAAGAACGAAGTCGCGGCCATTGATCGAGAAGGTGGAATTATCGTGAGGGTTCGCCGAGGTCCTGAACCTGAATGGTATGAGACGGCCTGGAGGGTCAACTGTGAGGGACTCTCCCCTACCGAGATGATCGGGGTGCATCAGTCCGAGTGGGATTGGGTCGGTTCCCCCATAAGGAATATCATATATAATGATGGTACGATATCAATGTTACGCGACCAGGTGCGCCACATCGTTGCCATGGCACAGGTATTTGAACATGATGTACCCACTAGGAAGACTGCCGATCAAGCCATACGAATGTAGTTGACATTTCTCTCAGACTACTGTATACTTCTTATATTATTCATCCATGTGAGGCCCTTATGAAATTGTCAGTCAATACCGTTTCAGTTATCAAGAATTTTTCATCCATCAATACCGGGCTGTTCTTTAAGGCAGGGAATGTCCTACGGACCGTCTCCCCTTACAAGACCGTCCTGGCGGAAGCCACAATTGATGAGTCCTTCCCATCTGATTTTGGCATCTTTGATTTGAACCAATTACTCTCAATTCTGAGTCTCCATAAGGATGCTCCTGAGTTGGTGATCTCCGGCAATAACCTGGTCATTCAGGGTCTTGGTGGCCGCAGCAAGATTACCTATCGATGCTGTGATGCCACAATGATTAAAACACCTCCTGACAAGTCGATCACTCTACCAAGTGAAGATGTACAGTTTCTGTTGAGTGAATCAGACCTTGAATGGACCTTGAAGACCGCAGGGGTTTTGGCCAGTCCTAATATTGCCATCATCGGCGCGGATGGTGCCTTGGTCCTCAAGATCCTCGATGCCCAGAATGACTCGGCTCATACTGATACATTGGATCTAGGTCCCCATACAGGTGCCAATGTGAATTTCTTATTCAAAACTGAGAATTGGAAGCAAGTACCAGGCAACTATGCCGTGACCATCTCCGTTAAAGGAGTGTCTCACTTCCAACACCAGACCAGAAAACTGGCCTATTGGATTGCCACAGAAGCCAAGCAAAAGTAATCATGAGCCAGAGCCCGCTGACACCAGAAGAACAGGCATCATTCTTACACGATATCTCAGAAAGGACACATCATATGTCATGTCAGGATACTCGCCCAACCGAAGACCGCCACCGAACTCTTGAGGCTGACCGCTTGGAACTGAGAATTCAATTACTCCAGGAACTCAGTGTCCTTGAAGGAAAAATGTCCGTGTCCACGGCGGTGGAGCAGGGTCATCTCTATGACTTGCTCTGTATTGTCAGGGAATTGGTCAATCGCAAGTAGAAAAGGTGCCTGAACTCACAAAAAGCCCGAATTTCGGTTCCTAAGTTATTGATTATACAATGACTCTCGGACAGTAATTCGGGCTTTTTGTCAAAGATGACCTCTGATACATCTTTTAGGGGATCACAGGTCCTAGAGCGTTTTAGAAGGTTGCGGAACATCTATTATGTTTATAATTTATCAAATTATCAACCTTACAAACACCCACCGTTATGTAGGCTATACATCTAGAACAGTCAAAACCAGATGGCTGCACCACATATCACTTTCAAAAAAAGGTTCTAACCGGTATCTCCACTGCGCAATACGAAAATATGGAGCAGAAAATTTCAAACTTGAAGTTCTTGAAGAGGGGTGGAATACTGAAATAGGAAAGAATATACGAGAACCTTATTGGATCTCGGTCCTGAAGCCTGAGTATAACCATACTAAAGGAGGAGAAGGCACTCTCGGAGTTCAACATACACCAGAATGGTGTCGAAAACACTCTGATTTTATGAGGATATTATCTTCCTCTCCTGAATGGAAAATTCACAAGTCTAAGGAAATGCACAGAAAACAGTGCGGCCTCGGTTATCACCATACTAGCGAATTCAAACTCCGGCAGTCCATCAGCACATCCAAACAAATGATTGGTAATAGATACGCTTTAGGAGTAAAACATACAAAGGTGACTTGCCCTAGCTGTAATTTCACAGGAGCCGGTGGCGCGATGAAACGATTTCATTTTGATAATTGCAAACTAAAGAAAGTATAACTACAATGGAAACAAGCATACAGCATGTCCTTTGGTCGGAAAAATACAGGCCTAGAACTATCGAAGATTGCATACTTCCTGAACGACTAAAGATACCATTCAGAGAATACACTAAGTCTGGTATTATACCAAATCTTTTATTGTCAGGAGGGGCAGGCATAGGAAAAACTACAGTGGCCAAAGCACTCTGCCATGAAGTGGGAGCCGATTTCCTCGTCATAAATGGATCCGATGAATCTGGGATCGATACATTCCGAACAAAGGTAAAAAACTACGCATCATCCCTTTCAATGACAGGTGGAAGGAAAGTTATACTGATAGATGAGGCCGACTACCTGAATCCTCAGAGTACTCAGCCTGCACTCCGTGGGGCCATAGAAGAATTTGCCGGTAACTGTTCCTTTCTATTCACATGTAACTTTCCTAGCCGTATCATCGAACCCCTCCATTCCAGGTGCGCCTGTGTAGACTTTACCCTGAAGGCACCCGAAAAGCAAGCGATGGCAGCGGCCTTCTTTGTCAGACTCAAAGGCATCCTCAAGACCGAAGGGGTCGAGTATGATGCCAAGGTCCTTGTAGAGTTTGTACAGAAATTCTTTCCAGACTTTCGGCGCATTCTCAATGAACTCCAGAGGCTCTCACAATTCGGTAAGATCGATGTAGGACTCCTGAGTCACCTAGGTGATGTAGACTTGGGCTTGGTCGTGGGGTATCTCAAGGCCAAAGACTTTGCCGCCTTGAGGAAGTGGGTAGGATCGAATGACATTGAGCCTGCGGTCTTGTATCGCAAACTTTATGACAATCTCTATGAGGTCATCAAGAAAGAATCGATACCCCAGGCCGTGTTACTCTTGGCGGACTACCAATACAAGGGGTCGTTTGCCGCGGATCCACAAATCAATACCATGGCATTACTTGTTGAACTGATGTTGAGTGTGGAATTTTTGTGACCTACCCGATTACAAACTCAGTACTAAGGTCTCTTATAGAGACTCCACCTGGAACCCAATCCTCATGCTCAGATAATCCTTCTGATCGAAATGAATTGGACACCATACAAAGATTTCAAGATGCCGGATTCATACTATTAAAAAATACTCCAACAACAAACAAACAAAAAGGACTTTATTGGCCAGAAACAAATGACTATAAGAGGTGGATTGATGAAGGTCGAACCCCTTTTATACCCGAAATGTCTATCGTCCACCACCCCTTTGGGAGGTATAGAGCCTCTGACATTGCAGTACGGGAACGGGGAAATCATATTCATCTCTTAGAGTGCAAAAGCTCAAATAGAGATGTGTCAAATATTCATTTCAATTCCTCACTGCCCAACAAAGATATTTTATATCTTCTGACTGATCTACAAAAAACTATCATCCTCAGAGGAGACCAAATCGTTCCAGTTGAAGAACATGTCAATTGGGAACGATATGAGCTTCTTCTGAACCAAGTTCCAAAACCCTACTCCTCTTCAATCCATGCGTGGATACGAATTTACTACAAAATTCTTCAAAGTAGGCGTTTATTTGAACAGTATGGAGATCACTGTTCAAAGAACAATATAGATAGATTATTAGGGAAAAAGGTCTCAGACCCGATGATCGTTAAGAATTGGGAAGTCCATGTGAACATGTGGGAATTGTCTGTGGAATCTGTCGAGTTAATGGAGGAGAACTGATTATGGTTCGTTCTAAAAACACATCTCCATTTGAATTCGTCAAACAGATCCAGACGTCCAAGAAAGACTTGATGGACGATCCCAAATGTGAGAATGAGTATGTGCCGTTTCTGGTCAATCGCGCCTTGTCCTACCAGGAAGACTGCATCTTTCAAGCTGACCAGATGAACCGCAGGCATCACGTGGATCACCGACTACAGTTCCATTACCTCTTGGGTACCGTGCGCTCCATGAAACGGGGGTACCCCAAGTGGGCCAAGCCTGAGAGTTCAGAGGACCTTAAGGCCATCAAACTGGGCTTTGGTTACTCTGACAGGCGAGCCATGGAAGCCTTAAGGATCTTGACCCCGGAACAGATTGCGGCTATCGTCTTAATGACCCAAGAGGGTGGTACTGGCAAATCTTATAGATCATAAATAGTCCTAACATGTGAAAGGACTATGGTATGGATGATATTTTTAGAGGTTTGGGTGTCGAGATCACCCTATTCTCTCCTGACGATTTTTTGAAGGTGAAAGAAACCCTCTCCCGTATCGGGGTCTCCTCACGCAAAGAGCGTATACTATACCAGTCCTGTCATATTCTCCACAAGCGGGGAAGATACTCCATCATGATGTTTAAAGAATTATTCATCCTTGACGGTAAACCCTCAGATATCACTGAGAATGATATCGCTCGCCGCAATGCGATTGCCGGTTTGCTTGAGCAATGGGGTCTGGCCAAGATACTCGACCCAATGATTTTGGGTGACGTGGCGCCCCTACATCAAATCAAAATCATTACCCATAAAGAAAAATCTGACTGGCAATTGATTCCCAAATACACGATTGGCAAGAAACCCCAATAAAATCTCCCTATATGTTGTGGTATAAATAATTCGTCACACAAGGCCATAATGGCAGGCGTTTTTAGGCGTTTTTGATGGTTTCCAGGAAATAGAACGTATATATATCCGGAGACCTCCTTTTCCTTCCTTACCTCCTTAGAAGAATCCTAATAAGAGCCTTAGAAATTCTTGAACTTGCTGTAGCGTAGCGAAAGCAAGAAACTCCTTCTCCTTAAGGTCCTTATCCAATACCTAGGTAAGTCTATTCCAAATTACCGATTAGGAGGTACCTTGGCCAGGCATCATATTATTCCTCGTTATGAATGGAAGGAACGATTTGGTAGCCTCAAGGGAGTGAATGCGCCTGATAATACTATAATTCTCACCATAGCCCAACATGCGGAGGTACACCTCCTACTCTATGAATTGAACCATAATGAATTGGACCTCCAGGCCTATCATGCCTGTATGGGCATCCTCCTCAAACGAAAGAAGAAGGCACTTCAAACTCATAAGAATGAGCAGCGGCGAGGACGCCGCCTACTACCTAAACGAGTTAAAAAGGCCACACCTAAGAAGACACGAAAGTCCCGAACGACCTACCGGAAGTATAGAATATGAATGATTCCTTCGTATACATATGGACAGACCTTCTCACCAGTAAACAATATATCGGATATCATAAGGGTACTCCTGATGATGGGTATGTGTGTTCCAGTAAGCCAATGCTCACGGAATATAACATGAGGCCTCAGGACTTCACCAGGGAAATTGTGGCGCATGGTACTCAGCCTGATATGCTTACCTTTGAGCAGGACTTTATCAAGTCGACCAATGCCCATAATGATCCCGGGTACTATAACCAGGCCCTGTCGGTGGGACCTTTTTATTGTACTTCACATACACAAGAGACCCGGGCTAGGATGAGTACAACCCATAAAGGTAGGTACGCGGCTATGTCTCCTGAGTCCCGGGCCCAGATGAGTGTGGTGCGAAAAGAATCATATAATTCCATGTCGCCTGAGTCCCGGGCCCGGATGCGGGACTCACAAAAAGGTACGACTAGATCACCGGAGCGTCGGGCCGAGATCGGTGCGGTTCATAGAGGTAAAATTTTATCACCTGAAACGAAGGCCCTGATTGGTGCGGCCAGTAGAGGTAGGAACCCTTCACCGGAGACGAGGGCCAAGATGAGTATGGTACGGAAGGGTAAAGTGTTCACACCTGAGCATAAGGCCAATCTCAGTGCGGCGCACAAGAAACGCTATCAGCAAGCCAAGGAGTCTTTATCATGACCTACCGTAATAATCCATTCAAGAGCACCCTGGCCCACATCCATAATCGATGGATCTGTCCCTCGCACCAGGTGAACATCCGTCATGAGGACTTCCCAAAAGGTCGGTACCATGATGCTGATTCTATTCTACTCTACGCCGCGTTCCAGGTCCTTGTGGACTTTGTGGAGATTGAACTAGGTTCCCATTGGGGACCATATTGCTTTGAGACCCCTGGCCAGAAGGCCTATCGTATTCTCTCTAGATTACCTGTGATACATTGGTTTTTTCCCCATGGACGGAATGTCCGTCGGGGCCTCCATCATCTCCGTTGGGCCATGAACCTCAAGGAGATGCCTAGTCAGGCTGAATCTGCCCGGTCCATCTTTCTGCTCTATCGATTCTGGACTCGTTCGAGACCATCACGTATCGAACCCTTTGCCACCGGTGGTGAGGAATTTGAACACGAGAGGATCTTTAGAGACGGGTTTTTCCATCTCTCACCTGAGTATTCAGCGTATTTGGATTCACAATCACAATTAGAAGATAAATATACTCTAGAAGATACTGAGATGTTTAAACTCTTGGTTGATGTGCGAGGAGGACTCTGGACATGAGCTTGGTCACACCACATTTTTCACTGAGGGAATTGACACGGTCTGACACGGCCTTGCGATTGGGTATCGAGAATATACCTACAGATATCCATCTCAAGAACCTCACGATACTGTGTGAGCGGGTCCTGGAGCCTGTACGTGCCGTCTGGGGTGCCGTACGTATCAACTCAGGCTATCGTTCCCTGGCATTGAACATGGCCGTCAATCCTTTTACGTCAACGATCAATAAACTCTCTCGCCATTGTACAGGCCAGGCTGTAGACTTTGAGGTGGATGGCATCCCTAATGCACAGATCGCTGAATGGTGCCGGGATAACTTACCTGAGTATCATCAGATCATCCTAGAATTCTATACCCCAGGTGCACCTAATTCTGGTTGGGTACATGTGTCCTATGTGGAAGATTTTCAGAAGAAAGAATGTCTGACGGCCGTGCGTGAACATGGAAAGACCGTCTATCATCAGGGGTTTGTGGTATAAGCGTCATATGGATATGAGATATGTTGAAATTTGTTGTGAGTGTCCTCTGTGTCGTGCTGCTGTGTGTGTCCTCGGTATTGGCCCAAACGACACCGCCTCCGGGACGTAGTATTGCGGTATTGAAAGTGGGCACCGGTACTGGTACGGTGACCACAAGTGTGGGTAATGTGAACTGTGGTATTGCTCCGGCACCGGTGGTCTGTCTCTCCACGTTCAGGTTGAAAGTGGGCACACCAGTGAGTATGACCGCCGTGGCGGCTACTGGCTCTGTGTTTGCAGGCTATGTGGGGCTACCTGTGGCGTGCCCGACTGCCTCTTGCTCGTTTGTGATGCCTCATCAACATGTGCAGGTTCGTGCAACATTTAAGCTTACCCTACCATTGACTCCTGATACCACACCACCGGGTACCCCGATCCTTCGTGGTTATACTCATTCCCCTACACTCCTTCAACTGGAATGGCCTCAGGTGACCGACAATGAAGGGGTACATTCATTTGATCTACAGCGTTGTCTGGGTGTGTCGAGTACCTGCACCTCTTGGGCTGTTGTGGCCGAGGGCATTACTGTATTGACCTCTGTACAGAGTGGATTAGTGGCGAATACTCATTATGTGTATCGTCTTCAGGCGCGTGACTGGGCCGGAAATCGTTCCTTATGGTCTGATATACTCACACTCACAACACCTACAACAGGTACGGTGGCGTGGACGTTGACACCTACTAGTTTTAATGTGAGTAGACAGGCCACCGAGGATCCCAATGCTCCGAACCCGCGATTTGTGGTGAATATTGTGAATACCGGTACCGTGGGGATCACCCTACACTGGTCCTCAAGTACCGCATGGATCGTTGATGTGGTCCCGGAAAATGGTGTGCTCACTATCGCACCTGGCGCGACAGGGTTGTATAGTTTTACCGTCACAAAGACTCCTTGGGGGTGTGTGGGAGGCTGCATCCTCCCACCTCAGGTGTATACAGGATCCGTCTCGATTGCCGGAGGGGCCACCACCAAGGAGTTTTCGGTCACGATGAACCTTCAAGCCCCAGCGGCGCCGGGAAAAGTGAGATTGACATGGGACGGCCTTCTCGCCCCTATGCTGAATCCTGATGGTGCATTGAGACTGAATCCGGATGGTACACCAGTCACAGCCACAGGATATCACATTTGGCGTTCATTGGTACCTGGGGGCTATTCTATATCTCCACAGAATTTTGCTCCCATATGGAGTTTGGGACCTCCAATAGGTGAGGTTCCATATGGAACGAATACTTTTACTGATATCACTGTTATGATCGGCACTATATACTATTATGTGGTGACTTCATATAATGAAGCAGGCGACAGTCCTCCGTCGAACGAAGTGAATATATTGGTGTCCCCTACCACAGGGCAACCATAATGAAGGAGATTAGATAATGGAAATGGTTTACGGTGTGTTTGATTTTGCGCAGATCATGGGTGCCGTGAAGACAGGAGTCAAGACACCTCAATCAGAGATTGACCTGTATGAAAAGTTGGTGCATGAGGAGTATAGAGAATTCTGTGATTCCAAGACTGAAGAGAATAAACTCAACGAGACGATGGATTTGATTTGGGTACTCATTGGGTATGCCATTACCCGAGACTGGGATATCCCGGGAGCCTGGCAGGAGCTTTATCGTGCCAATATGGCCAAATTGGTATTCGATGAAGAGGGTAATCTCAAGCGCCGAGCCGATGGAAAGATCCAGAAACCTGATGGATGGAAGAAGCCTAGTTTTAAGAAGTATTTGAATAGGGATTCCCGCGAGGCTATATAACAGAGTGATGTGACGGTCATTATTAACAAGGAGGGTTCTGAACATGGGTGATATTCGTCTTATTGTTTTCAATAACGGGCTACAAATTATTGGTGAAGTTGGGGAAAAAGATGCCGCCACAGGTACCGTATCGATCAAGGCAGCGGTACAGTTGGTCTCTGTACCTATGACTCCTGCCGATCAAAAAGAGGGTAAGGCAGGAATGGCCTTTGCCCCTTTCCTTCGCTATACCGAAGAGTGGGAAACCGGTATTACCGTATTCTCCAGGGATATTTTGACGGTGAACACACCAGTTCGTGAACTGTTGAATGCCTATAATGCCCAGTTCGGATCCGGGTTGGTATTACCAACAGGTCTTCGTAGTGTCTAATTCCCTTGCTTTCACCCACGGAGTATGATATAATCTCTTATGTCAATTCAACATATCATACCCCGTCACGAGTGGAAGAAAAGATTCGGAAGTCTTCGCGGCTGCAATGCCCATGATAATCTAGTGGACCTTAGTACCGAGCAACATGCTGAGGTCCACTTGCATTACTTCAATGAAATTACCCACAATGAGTTTGATAGAGTGGCAAGTCTGATTGTACAAAGGTAGGAACTTCTGGGCCTATGCACCGCTGGCATTTTGATAACTGTAAGGTGAAATGACATGAAGTTCTATACGAATGTGGCCTGCATGGGAAACTATATTTATTATCGGGGCATCGAGAACGGTCGGCGTGTACACCAGAAATTGGAGTATAAGCCGACCCTTTTTGTGCCTTCTAATGCTCCCGAACTACCAGGACGAGACTACTGGAGGGACCTCAAAGGGAATGCTATGGAACCTATGGAGTTTCCTGGTATTTCAGAGGCCAAAGAGTTTATCAAGCGATATGAAGATGTAAAGAGTTTTGCCATTCATGGGAACTCACAATTTGAGTATACCATGATAGCCGATCTGCATCCTGAGGAACATATTGATTGGGATATGGAGCAGATTGTTACTGCCTTTATCGATATCGAAGTGGATTCTGAACATAGTATGCCCGATTCTGAGACCTGCCTGAATGCCATCACGGCCATAACCGTCAAGTTCTCCAATGACCCCAAGTATTATGTGTTGGGTTGTCGCACCTATAATCCCCATCGACCAGATATTGAGTGGTACCAATGTAGGAACGAAGAGGAACTTCTTGATCGATTCTTGGAACTATGGAAAGACAAAGATCCTGACATTGTGACCGGGTGGAATTGTAAAACCTTTGATATTCCCTATTTGGTCGGTCGCCTCTGTGGGCTTGAAGCCTTTGGGGAGAACCGAGCCCGGTGGTTGTCGCCTTGGGGCCGTATCAGTGCCAAGGAAGAAACCTTCTACAATAAGCCTCAGCGCGTCTATAAAATCTTGGGTCTAGCGATTCTTGACTATATGCAACTGTTCCGTAAGTATGCCAAGAATGCTTCCCAGGAGAGTTACAAGTTGGATCATATCGCTCATGTGGAACTCAAAGAGCGAAAGGTTGACTATTCTGAGTATGAGTCCTTACACGGACTCTATGACAAGAATCATCAGAAATTTATTGAGTATAACATCAAGGACGTGGAACTGGTCGAACGCCTGAATGCCAAGGGTCGATTGATCGAAATGGCCTTGACGCTTTCCTATGACAACCGACACAACTACGAGGATGTGTTTGGTCAGATTCGTATGTGGGACACGATTTGTTATAACTTCCTTCGCCGTAAAGGGGTCGTGATTCCTCCAAAGTCTCACAACACAAAAGATGTGGCCTATGAGGGTGCGTATGTGAAGGATCCCCATATTGGCGTCCATAAGTGGATTGTCTCATTGGACCTGAATAGTTTGTATCCTCACCTGATGATGCAATACAATATGTCCCCCGAAACGATCATCGAGCCTGAGAATTACACTGATGGTCAGAAGGCGATCATTGCGGCCGGTGTGAATGTGACCAAACTGTTATCCAAGTCGATGGATCTATCGGGGCTGGGTACCGCAACAATGACACCCAATGGTCAATTCTTTACCAAAGGGGTATTAGGATTCTTGCCTGCGATCATGCAAGACATGTATGACGGACGTGTGGTCTATAAGAAGAAACAGATCGAGGCGGAAAAAGAAAAAGAAGCCTGTATGGATCCTGTGCGCAAGAAGGAGTTAGAATCCATCATCTCCCGCTATAAGAATCTCCAGTTGGCCAAGAAGGTGAGTCTGAATTCAGCCTACGGCGCCCTGGGATCTGAATACTTCAGGTTCTATGATGTGCGTATTGCGGAAGGTGTGACCTTGGCAGGACAACTCAGTATTCGATGGATTGAAGACCGTATCAATCTGTTCATGAATGCACTCATGAAAACCACTTACACCGATTATGTGATAGCGAGCGATACCGATTCGATCTATCTGAACCTGGCACCACTTATCAACAAGGTCTTCAAGGACCCCAGTGATACCCAGAAGATCATTAATTTTATGGATACGGTCTGTTGTGAAAAGTTGCAACCGTTTATTGATGCTACCTTTCAAGACCTTGCTGATTATGTTCAGGCCTATGCTCAGAAAATGCAGATGAAGCGGGAGGCCTTAATTGACAAGGCCATTTGGACGGCCAAGAAGTGTTATATGGTGAATGTCTGGGATCAAGAAGGGGTGCGATATCGTGAAGCGGATATGGTCATTCACGGTCTCCAGGCGATCAAATCTTCCACACCAGGAGCCTGCCGACTCAAGATTAAAGACGCCTTGAAAATCATCATGAATGGCACGGAGGACCAGGTGATCGATTTTATTGCCAAGTTCAGGGAAGAGTTTCCTAAGTTACCTGTGGCTGATATTGCATTTCCTCGTGGTGTGAATGGTCTGGAGAAGTATCGCAATAAGACAGGTAAAGCGGAAATGAATAATCCAGTCTTCTGTGGGTTTGCCAACCCAGATGACGCCTTTTTAGGAAGTGCCCTCTATATCTCAGGTACCCCGATACATGTCAAAGGTGCCTTGATCTATAATCATTACCTCAAATCATTGAATCTCAATACTCAGTATGAGAGTATTCGTGAAGGGGAAAAGATCAAGTTTGCGTATCTCAAACCGGGAAGCCTATTCGATGATACGGTCATCTCATTTGTTGGAAGATATCCTAAAGAATTCAAATTGGAACAGTTTGTAGACTATGACCTACAGTTTGAAAAGGCCTTTCTGGAGCCATTGAATACCGTCCTACAAGCAATAGGATGGAAACATGAACACGCATCAAGTCTGGAAGGATTCTTCTGATGAAACAGAACTTTGAAGAGATTCCAGGTTGCCATGTTGTTCCGGGTCATCTTGTACATTGCACCAGGTGCGGTTTGGAGTACCCAAGTACCAGTCTGGTATATGGTCGAAGAATAGGAGAGGAATACTGGCATTGGCGGTGTATGCAAGATATATGTTTCGGTAAGAGTCCGCAAGATATTGTTAAGGTGACCGTCGAATCCGCTTGATTTTTTCCATCAACTTTGCTATAATGGAGGGTATATGAAATTAACATACGATCAAATCGCCGAAGCATGTCACGAGGCCAACAGAGCAGTCTGTCATGCTCAAGGCGATTATTCACAGTTACCGTGGCGCATGGTGCCAGAGAATATCAAACAGTCCGCATTGGATGGGGTAACCTTCCATATGGAGAATCCTGATTCGAGCCCGGAACACTCCCATAATAATTGGTTGAAGTTCAAAGAGGCAGATGGGTGGACCTATGGCCCTATTAAGGATGCCGACAAGAAGGTGCATCCTTGTATGGTACCCTATGGTCAACTGCCTGTTGAACAGCGCCTCAAAGATTTTCTTTTCGCTGCGGTCGTGGACACTCTCAAATCATTTTAAGGGGTATATATGTCGTTGATGAACAGACTGAAGAAAACCAGCAGTATTGATATTGCTAGCATACTAGCTGACTCGGATGTGTTTGAGAACAATCAAGTGATTCACACCGAGATTCCTATTCTGAATCTTGCCCTGTCAGGCACCTTGCGTGGTGGACTGACTTCAGGTGTGACCCAGATTGCTGGGCCATCGAAGCACTTCAAGACAGGTTTAGCCCTGATGTTAATTCGGTCATTCCTCAAACAATATACGGACGGTGTAGTGCTATTTTATGATGCCGAGTTCGGTACACCCCAGTCATACTTCAAGACCTTCAACATTGATACTAGTAAAATTTTTCACACTCCAATCACCGACGTGGAGCAACTCAAGCATGATATCATGATACAGTTGGCCGAATTCAAGCGGGGGGATCATGTTTTGATCGTTTTGGATTCATTAGGACAACTTGCTTCCCTCAAGGAAGTCGATGATGCAATTGAAGGAAAACAAGTCGCCGATATGTCACGGGCCAAACAACTTAAGAGTTTGTTTCGCATGGTGACGCCACATTTGCGCATCAAAGATATTCCGTTTATTGTGGTGAATCACACCTACAAGACCATTGAGATGTATAGTAAAGATGTACCAGGTGGGGGTACCGGTGCCTACTATGCCGCCGACACCCTCCTGATTGTGGGGCGCCAACAGGAAAAGGTCGATGGTGATGTGGCAGGTTTCAATTTCATTTTGAATGCCGAGAAGTCACGATTCGTCAAAGAGAAATCAAAGTTTCCTGTCTCTGTACGGTTTGAGGGTGGCATTGAGCCGTATTCAGGATTACTAGATAGTGCTATTGAAGGGGGATTCGTTGAGAAACCCTCGCCCGGATGGTACTGTAAAATTGATCCTACGACCAAAATGCGTGGGGTGAAGTTTCGAGAGGCAGATACCAAGAGTGAGACATTTTGGCATGATATTTTAGAAAATGAGGCGTTCCATGAGTATATGGCAAAGAAGTTTGGATTGGCTTTTGGAGACATTCTCTCCACAGACGAGTCAGCCCCCGCTCCCTAAACTGTTGGTCGATTATGAGTTTACGGGAATTATCCTGGCAGAGGAACATGTGGATGCTATCAGGCTTCTTACAGGCCCCTTTGCGAATGTGGTAATTTACTATGGCATGGTGAAAGTGATACCCGAAGGCGACACCCATCGCCTGGCGTATCAATATACAATCTGGGATACCGCGGGGTTGTTAAAGTCTGAACTGGTGCAGTCTATAGCCTTTACAACTTACCTGGGGGACATTCTAGCGGCTATCATCTTAAACGAATCACAGGAGGGGGAATATGTTTCGACTCGAAAGCACAATTCTGAAGAACCTGATATACAGTGAAGCCTACATGCGCAAGGTACTTCCCTATCTGAAACCTGAGTATTTCAAAGAGCAAACAGAGAGAATCGTCTATCAAGAAATCGCCGCGTTTATTGGTAAGTACCACAACCTTCCGACCCATGAAGCCCTGGTCATCAATATCACTGAATCCACTTCTCTTAAGGAGAAGCAGGTACAAGATGCGGTAGAACTCCTCAAGATGGTCCATCTGGATCGTGCAGAGCCTACGGATCTTCCTTGGCTCTCTGAGCAGACTGAAAAGTTCTGTAAAGATGCCGCCCTGTATAATGCGGTACTTGAAGCGGTCAGTCTGATGGATGAGTCCAAGACAGGCCCCGACGGTAAGACCAAAGAAGCGATACCTGATATTCTTACTAAAGCTCTATCCATCTCATTTGATCCACACGTCGGACATGATTACATGCTGCAAGCGGATTCCCGTTTTGACTTTTATCATCACACCGAGAAGAAAGTGCCATTTGATTTAGATTTTTTCAATAAAGTCACAGGAATGGGCTTCTCAACTAAGACCCTGAATATCTTCTTGGCAGGCACAGGTGTCGGGAAGACTCTAGTTATGTGCCACATGGCCGCGGCCGCCGCAGCCCGAGGGTATAATGTCCTCTATATTACAATGGAAATGGCCGAAGAGCGCATTGCCGAGCGTATCGATGCGAACCTCCTCGATGTGGATATCAACCTACTCAAGACACTGACCAAGGTTGAGTATGACAAGAAGTTTGCCAGCCTCAAGAACAAGACCAATGGGAAAATCATTATCAAGGAATATCCTACGGCCTCAGCCTCCACCCTACACTTCAAGGCCTTGCTCAATGAACTGCAACTGAAAAAGAACTTCAAGCCAGCGATTATCTTTATTGACTATCTGAACATTTGTGCTTCGTCCCGTATTCGGCCAGGGGGTAATGTCAACAGTTACACCTATATCAAGGCGATTGCTGAAGAATTGCGTGGTATGGGGGTTGAGTTTGATGTGCCTGTGGTGTCAGCCACACAGACGACCCGCGGTGGATTTGATAACTCTGACCTTGAATTGACTGATACCTCAGAGTCCTTTGGACTCCCTGCAACCGCCGACTTCATGGCGGCGATTATCTCCAACGAGGACCTGGAAGCCCTGGGACAACTCATGATAAAGATTCTTAAGAATCGCTACCAGGACAAGAATGTGAATAAACGCTTTGTTGTCGGGGTGGATCGCCCAAAAATGAGACTCTATGATGTGTCACCGTCAGCCCAACAGAACATCCAGGATGCTGGGCAAGTAAAAGCCGATGCGCCCCATAAACCATTCGATAGACCACAGAAGTCTAGGGACTTCAGTAAATTTAAGTTGTAATCATGCGCAATGAATATAATCTTGGTGTTCAGGCCGACCAGATGGGCTATCCTTTTGTCTCGGTCTTTGAGGAGGCCCTCCCTCATACCTTCTGTCGGGAGATGATCGAGAAGTTTGAGGCCAATGAGGATCAAGTACAGGTCAAGACGGATTATGAGGACCTGCGACACTTCACAGAGATCAATATTTCACATCATGGACGGTTGGAGGATCATGAGTCCATGGTCCGTGCGGTGCTGGGTGCCGCCAAAGCCTACAAGAATGAACAGCAGATTCTTGATAAGGTCCAATGGCCCTTGCAGTATGGCTATGAGGAATTTCGGATGAAACGCTATCTACCCAATGGGAAAGATGAATTTCGTCTGCATACGGATGTGGGAAACTATGGTTCTGCCAGGCGCTTTGTGGCGTTCCTATGGTACCTGAACACGGTCGAAGAGGGGGGTCAGACCTGTTTTGGTCATGTCCAAGATAAACCTGATGTGACGATTCCCGCGGTCCAAGGGAGACTTTTGGTATTCCCGCCCCTATGGACCCATCCACACTGGGACTGTAAGGCCGTGAGTGGGCCCAAGTATACCATCTCTGGGTACCTGCATTACATATAGCATAAATAGGGTATCACAAGGAGAGTTATGGCGCCTATCAAAAAACCAGTGGTCGCGGTGGCAAAGAACATCAAGGATGTCCTGGTGCGCACCTACGGTAAGGACGCAGTAGTCTATGATGGCGGTTGGGTATTCAAGGTAATTGGTCCTGCTCCTCGCAAGGAACGAAAGGCCATGCTGGCCACTATAGCGTCATTGTTTGAGGGTTCGGTGAATGTTGCAGGAAAAGGAGACGCCACAGGGGAAGTAACCTACAAGGAATTCACTATTAAGGCCAAGAAGGCGTCGGATGTCAAGACCTCCTCGGGTCCCTCGGGTGGCACTCATGATAAGTCTCAGTCCTCCCTCAAACCAAAAGATATTAAACCATCGATTGTGAACACATGGATTACCTCAAATGAAATGGTCAAGCATGTCCTGACCTATCTCAAGAACTCTAATTTCGATAAAGATTTTCGGTTGAAAGTGGAGAAACTTCTGAAAGACACAGAAAATATTAAATCCTTTACTGTACCCTATGATGATATCGGAGATCCTATTCCTTCTGAATTTTTTGAAGTATTAACGGCACTGAAATTATCCGTGGCACTACAACAAAACGACCTACGCCTCCGCCAAGTCTTGGGTATTCCTAAGACGGTCGATCTACGTAGGTCTAAGATCAAAATTATGATTCCACTGGCTGCCAATGCCCCCCTCTTGGATTATGAAATTAGTATTACCTCCAGCGAACAGAAAGCGGATAGTGATCCTACCATTAAGATTAGCGTCAAGGCAAAACTGGCTGGCTCTAATGTTAATACCGTGAAATTCGGAGATGCGTTTGGCACCACTAAAGATGTTGAAACATGGTATAAGGGGCACAAGACACCCAGGGAGAATCAGAAGGGTCCTTTTGAGACTGCCCACGCGGCCTCGACTGCCAAAGCGATGAATAAAGCTGTCCTCTTTCCTTTGATTGCCGTAGGAAATCTTCTGACTGAGCAAGCTACAGGCCAGGCTACGGAACAGGTGATTCGTGCTCGCTACCTACCGCCAGGAGTCACAACACTAAAATTTCTAAAAGATGCCCTGTCACAAACTAAGACGAAGTTTGCCTCTGTCACCGCGAAGACAGAACTGACCTCTCCCGCTGTGGGTCTCAAGGATATCGCCACACTCTTGGCGTTTATGAAGGTTGCCCTAAGAACTGACAAAGACATTCAACCTGTGTTTGGAAATTTTTCTGTGTCCTGTGAGAAGATCCTGATAGATGCGGCGAAACAAGATTCCACCACCAAATATAATTTCTATCAGATGTTTTATGATATGGTACTCTGTGAGAAGGCTATTGCCTATGCGGTGGCAAAAAAACAAGGTAATACTGTAGTCTATCATTTTTACAGTTCGGTCAATTATGCTCAAGAATATAAAACCTGGGTTGGTCTTCGCGGTAAAAGTTCAACCAACGCCTTCACCGAAACCCTAGGAATGGACGCCTAATGCCATACGGTTTTATCTATCTCACCATAAACATCATCAATGGTAAGCGATACATAAGAATGTGTAAGAACACCCATGCTAAAGGATATTTGGGATCCGGTAAAATTCTAAGGAAAGCTATTCAAAAATACGGTAAGGAGTCTTTTGTCCGCCAAATCATTCAAGAATGTGCTTCATTCGGAGAATTATGTGATGCAGAAAAATTTTGGATACATAAATATGATGCCGTAAATGATCCATTATTTTATAATCTAACTTCTGGAGGTTTTGGTGGAAACAGCGAGTACATGAAAACATACTGGGGTAAATTGACACCTTCCGAGAGAAGGACGGCCAGGCAATGGAGCAAAATACCCTCCTTTAGTATGCTTGGCAAACATCACACAGAGGTTACCAAAAAACTTATAGGTTCCAAAAGCGTGAATAGGCATTGGGGTAGAAAAACTACAATCAATGGTCATAATAACCCCAAAGCTAAGAAGGTCCTTGTGGTGGTTGATGGAGTAGAGAAATATTATGATTGCCTCAAGTATTTTCATGATGAATATAGCTATATTCCCTATTCGACATTGAAGGGAATGGCACGTAGAGGAAAATTATCAACCAAACATGGGATGACGGTGCAATATGTATAGCCTTTCCGAATTTTATAAGGAGGATAGTCGGGGTGTAAGTCTTGCCGAAGAGAAATCTGGCAAGAATTTGCACCTCGAATAATGAGCACCTGGAGGACCAGGTGCTGAATCGTGGTGCTGCCGGAGCACAAGAGGCGATCAATTTCCTTCATTCACTCAGGAATATGCTGACAGGTCATATTGAGAAACCCATCAATGTCACGACCAAGTGGGACGGAGCACCCGCGGTATTCTGTGGTATCAACCCGGACAATGGGAAATTTTTCGTGGGTACCAAAGGCATCTTCAATAAGGACGCCAAACTCAACTACACCGAGAAGGATATCGACAAGAATCATCCTTCCGAAGGTCTGAATGCCAAGTTGAAAACCTGTCTCTTCTATCTCTCGAAGTTAGGCATCACAGGTATCCTTCAGGGTGAGCTGATGTTTACCAAAGGGGATGTGGTCACCAAGGCGATTGAAGGGATCAAGTATATTACCTTTACCCCCAACACGATCACCTATGCGATTCCCCTGGACCAAACGCAACTGGTGGAACGCATACACAAGGCTCAGTTAGGCATTGTGTTTCATACGTCTTATCATGGTAGCAGCATGAGCAACCTCAAGGCCAATTATACGGTCGACCTGGGACGCCTGAAGCACACCAAGGATGTCTGGTTCCGTGATGCCAGTCTGGTGGATCAATCAGGCACGGTCTCGTTTACCGCCGAAGAATCTCAGTCGCTTGCCGTCGTGCTGGCCAAAGCCACGGCTATTTTCCAAGGTCTCAATGCCAAGATACTCAACCAGATTGCCCTGTCTGATACCTTCCGCTCACCCATCAAGATTTTCAATAATTCCAAGGTGCGCGCCGGCGAACCCATCAACAACACGACCGAGCATACCAATGAGTTGATTCGTTGGATCAATACCAAGTTGACCAAAGATATTGGGGACGCCAAGCAGCCTGACACCAAGCGCAAACGTACCCAAGAGAAGACAGAGGTCCTTGGATTCTTGAGGAGCCATGCCGCAGAATTAAAAATGATTTTTGACTTGCAAAACCAACTGGTTTATGCTAAAATGATGATTGTGAATAAATTACAAACTGTGCAAGGTACCCATAAGTTCTACAAGACGGCAGATGGGTATGCGGTGGCGGGTGATGAAGGTTTCGTGGCCGTCGATCATATTGGTAACGCGGTCAAGTTGGTCGACCGTCTGTCCTTCTCACACCAAAACTTCACGGCTACCAAGAACTGGACAAAGTAATATGAGATTCGGTGGTTGCGACAAGACACAAGAGATGATTGATGAATGGAATAAGTATACCTTGGCTCTCTGGGCCGAAGAAGAGAGTAAGGCCCCTCAAGAACACAGTGACTATATAGTAGGAGACCAAACCAGTTTACTTTTTTGATTATGGAGTATATGATGCACGATATGGTGATCGCCTCCTGCACAGGCTATCGTTGGGAACAGATTCAGTATTGGGTGAACTCGTTAGATCGTTCAGGGTTCACTGGGTATAAAGTAGTCCTGGCCTATAATATGGATGCGGCAACGGCTGCTGCGCTCGTCTCCCGCGGTTATCTGTTGGTCACATTTGAGAAGGATACCCAAGGCAACCTCTCATACCCTTTCAAAGACTTTGCGATTGTGGTGGACCGTTTTATCCACATATGGCAATTCCTCAGAACATTTTCACAACCTCTGCGCTACGTGATTGCCACGGATATCCGTGATGTGATCTTCCAGACCAACCCCTCCAATTACATCGATAAGAAACAGGACTATAAGTTTATTGCCTCTTCCGAGGCCATCGCCTACAAAGACGAGCCCTGGGGTGCCAATAACCTCAAACTTTCCTTTGGGGAGATCATGTATGATGCCCATAAAGAACACACGATCTATAACTGTGGAGTCCTGGCGGGGGAATATCACACCTTCATGGGCCTCTGTGAAACGCTCTGGCTCACCTGCCGTGGTACCATTCAGCATGTTCCTGGCGGTGGAGGCCCCGATCAGGCGGCCTTGAATCTTCTGCTGTCTACACATGTCTATCGTAACTGTGGACATTTTGCCAACCATGAAGATCCATGGGCGGCTCAATGTGGCACCACATTGGACCCCAATAAGATCGATGCCTACAAACCTTTTCTTCGTGAACGACAACCTGTGCTGGGTGAGTATGTCCAGACCCCCAATGGAGAACACTATGCTATTGTGCACCAGTGGGACCGTGTCCCCGTACTCAAAGCGTCCTTTGAAAGGATCTACGGATGATTGTTCAACCGAATCCCAAACGAATTCTCTATTGTGTCCATCGATATGCTCCCTATCCAGGAGGGTCTGAAACCTATGTGCGCAACATGGCCGAGGAAACCTTGCGACAGGGACATATCGTCGCTGTGCTTGCCGGTGAGCACCAGGGAGACCTGAATGGTGTGTATGTGTCGAGTAATCCTGAAATATTGACTCACCCCTGGGATCTGATTGTTGTGCATGGTGGGGATGTGAGTATGCAGAATTTCGTCCTGATGAACGCCAGCAATCCGCAACTCGGTGGTCCTGTGCTCTATATGCTGATTCTTCCTTCTGAGTCGCCAGTCTGTCTCAAGGGACTAGAAAATTCTACCTATATCGGATGCAGTACATTGGCTGATTGGAGACATGTGGAAAAGCATGGGGTACAAACAAAGTCTGTCAAGGTGCGCCATGGGATTGTCAAGGAGACTTCTATTGGACAGGCATGGTTTCGTGACCGTGAGGATATCAAGACCCCGTATATGTTTTTGTCTTCTGGAGGCTACTGGCCCAACAAAGGGTTTGGTGAACTCGTTGAGATATTCACTTCAATCAAACGAACTGACGTGACCCTGGTACTTACAGGGTATGATAATCGACATGGCCTAATGCCCCGATCAACCCAATTCATCAAGTCCTATCTCCTTGAGAACCGCGACGATATGTTGTCGGCCCTCAAGGATTCTGACCTCTATATACTGAATAGCACAACCGAGGGGTTTGGACTGGTGCTCTTGGAATCGATGTTGAACATGACCCCTTGGGTCGCCCGCAAGATCGCTGGGGCTGAGACTATGCAGGACTATGGAAAGACCTATACGACACCCTATGAACTGGAAGAGTACCTGAAGACATTTGTGGGGGTGCCAAGTTCAGATCGTATCGCTGGTCAATATTATGTGCAGGCCACCCATCTGATTCAACACACCGTGGAAGATATTTTGGGGATTTTGGCATGACCTTGACCTTTGGTATCATGACGACCTACGATAATATTCCTCGATTGACAGAAGTGGTCGATTCTATTCACGCACTGAAGATACCACACTATGAAATCCTCATTGCGGGGTCCTATAATAAATTTGACCCGAACATAGTGCCTGATCTTGATTGCCGACATATCCTGAGCGATGGATGGTTGCCAAAGAAGAAGAATCTGGTTGCAAGAAATGCGAACAACGACACACTCTGTTTGCTGCATGATTATTATGTCTTTGATCCTCGGTGGTATAAGGCATATGTGGATTTCGGAGATGACTGGGATGTATGCAGTAATCCACAATTTCTCATTGATGGATCGAGACACGCAACCGATTGGGTCGTCTGGTCGTCACCGATATACCCTCGCTACTGGTCTCTTCCTTATGAGGATTGGAGCCACACTAAATATCAGTATTGCTCAGGTGGTTATTTTCTCGTGAAGCGTGATTTTCTTAGAGCCAACCCCATCAACGAAGCTATGCCCCCAGGTTCACCGGAAGATGTCGAGTGGAGTTTACGAATAATGGATAAGTGTGTAATGAAGTGTAACCCCAATGCTTTTGTGCGGCACAATAAAATCCACCGCGATGTAGGAAACAAAACCTTCCCATTATACTCAAATGTACCACATCTATAGGATTGTCAACACAATAAACCGAAAGTGGCACATGCCTAAATGTAAGGTGTATAATGAAAAATAAACTTGTGATTTGGGATTTGGATGGTGTGCTGATTGAGTCACGGGAGATTCACTTCAAGGCTCTGAATGCCGCGTTGCGGGATGTGAGCGAACGCTTTACTATCTCCTGGGAAGAACACCTCTCCAAGTATGATGGGCTACCCACGTCCAAGAAACTCTTGTTACTCTCCTCAGAAAAGGGTCTGCCAGCCACATGCTACGACCAAGTATGGAAAGCCAAGCAGCGATACACCGTTGAGTACTACCAAGATATTCAACCCAATCATGAACTCCAAGGCATCTTTGATAGTATCAAGATGAACGGCATACAGATTGCGGTGGCCTCCAATAGCGTTAGACAGACCATGGTCATGGCACTGAGTCGCCTGGGGGTCATCGAGCAGGTAGACTTTTTTGTTTCCAATGAAGATGTGAAACACCCTAAACCTTTTCCTGAAATGTATTGGAAGTCTATGATTGCCCTGAAAACGGATGTCAAAAACACCGTGGTGGTGGAGGATTCCCATATTGGTCGTGAAGGTGCCATTGCGTCTGGTGCCCATCTGATTCCTGTGTGTAATCCCAGCGAAGTCACCTCTGCCTTAGGAGCATCGATCATTGATTATTTTAATGGTATCGTACATACCACGATTCCTTGGAGAGATAAGAAATTGAATGTGATCGTACCAATGGCAGGACACGGTTCCCGATTCGCGGTCGCGGGATATACCTTCCCCAAGCCATTGATCGAGGTCAATGGTCGACCGATGATCCAGGTGGTCAAGGAAAGTCTGAACATCGAAGCCCACTATATATTCATAGTACAGCGCGAACACTATGAGAAATACCAGTTGCGGTACATGCTCAACATGATCGCCCCAGGTTGCGATATTGTTCAGGCGGATGGTGTGACGGAAGGCGCCGCATGTACCGTGTTGCTCGCAAAAGAGTTTATCAATAACGAGAACCCGATGTTAATTGCAAATTCAGATCAACAAATTGACTGGAACTCCAATGAGTGTCTGTACGCATTTTCGGCCGATGGAATTGCCGGTGGCATCATCACCTTCAAATCTGTGCATCCACAGTATTCGTTTGCCAAGGTCAATGAGGAAGGATTTGTGAGTGAAGTAGCCGAGAAGAAAGTTATTTCTGATGACGCTACGGTAGGACTCTATTATTGGAGTCACGGAGCCGATTTTGTGAAGTATGCAGAACGAATGATTATGAAGAACATTCGTGTCAATAACGAATTTTATTGCTGTCCCGTATATAATGAAGCAATCCAGGATGGAAAGAAAATTCGGGTAAAGCGAGTTGAGAAGATGTGGTCATTGGGTACACCAGAGGACTTGACCTATTACCTTCGGGAGCATCATACATGAGGATGGATAGAATCGAGCGATTCAAAAACGGATGGTTTATCGGGGACTTTGAGCCGTCGTTGATTCGGACGAAAGAGTTTGAAATCTCTCTGATGACGCACGAAAAAGGCGCCTATATACCATTACACTATCATCACCTGGTCGAGGAAATGAACGTGTTTGTTAGTGGGTCAATGACCTGTAATGGTTGCGTGTTAGTTCCAGGGGATATCTTCATTTTTGAAAAGGATGAAGTGAGTGATTGCATCGTGCATGAAAAGAGTACCATTGTGGTTGTGAAAGTGCCCTCCATCATAGGAGATAAGTATAATGTTTAACATTTTTCATGCGGCCCATTCTATTGACTTAGAACGCTATGTTGTGGCCACCTATGACCTTGAGAGTACCGAGAGTATCAAGAAAGCAGCATGGGATCTGGCGATTGGACAAAGTGTGGGCAATCCCAATGTACGCAATCGCTGGGAAACAGACGAATTGTTTGAACGACATGCCTGTTTGGTGCTTCACGCCGATCTGTCAGACTTGCCAGGTAGAGCCATCGTCCAGATCGCATTCCCTGTTAGCAATACCGATTGGGAGGGTGATGGTATCGCGCACCTGTTGTGCCAGGTCTTGGGTGGACAAATGGATATTGGGCATATTGTGCGCTGCCGACTCTTGGAACTTGGAATTCCATCTTCTGTCACCACCCAATTTCTGAGGCCCAAATACGGCATGTCGGGACTGCGTGACTTCACGGGGCAATATAATAAGCCCCTGTTCGGTGGTATCATTAAACCCAAGACAGGATTGAAGCCTCACCAACTTCTCGATATGGTCAAGGAACTCGTTGACGGTGGAGTTGATTTTATCAAGGAAGATGAAATTCTGTCTAACCCTGTGTTTTGCAAACTTACAGATCGTGTGCCATTGATTGCGAACTACATTCAAAACTGTGGTCTCAAGGTGATTTATTGCTTTGCAATCAATGGTGATCCTCATGTGATCGAGAGTCGCACCAAGTATCTCGCTGCCGAAGGGGCGAACGGGGTGCATATCAATTTCTGGAGCGGATTGGGTGCATATCATACCATCCGTCGCTTGGATCTTCCGTTGGTCCTTCATTATCAGAAGAGTGGGGATCGTGTCCTCACACACAAAGACAATGCCTTCGGGTTGTCCTGGTATGCCATGTGCCAACTCGCGGCGCTCTGCGGCGTGGATTCGATCCATGCAGGCATGTATGGTGGGTACATGAATGAAGATACGGTGCTGTTGGAGCGGGTCATGTCGTTATTAACACGATGCAATGTGGTGCCGGCGTTATCCTGCGGAATGCACCCAGGAAATGTCAATCATGTCACAAGGCATGTCGGTAATGATTACATGGCGAATGTCGGTGGGGCTCTACATGGCCATCCTCAAGGTACCTTGGCAGGCTGTAAGGCGATGCGTCAGTCCATCGATCATATATCTGGGACAGAATATCATGCAGCAATTCAAACATGGGGGCTTATCAATGAGTAGTGTATCGTTATGGATCCTGACGTTCAATCGACCTGTGGCACTCAATCGTCTTATCACTGAACTGGGGCGGCAGGGAATTCGTTCTAATATCATGTCGAATCATTCTGTCGTACAACTCACAGAAGAATCCAAAAGTTATACTGACCAGGTGATAATCAATAGCCTGAATACCGATGAATCGAATCTGTGGAATGCCCGAAGCTGGAATAGCGTATTCCTCAAAGCCTTGCAGCATACCACGGACATTGCTTGCATTCAAGATGACACATTTATTCACCCTGAGTTTGCCACATGGTTGAGAGAGTGGCGTAAGCAGTATGATTTTATTTGGGGACCAGCGGGCGATCAGTTCTACTATATAACACTGGATGTCCTGAGAAAGTCGGGTTATTGGGATGAACGATTCTGTTCACCGTATTGTGGTGATGCCGACTTCATGAAGCGTGTCTACCACTCAGGGTATGACAAAAATCGAATGAGCATTGAGGATACTCATGACTGGGGGTTTGTGCATAACTCTATCGGAATTCGCCAGGCGATTCGCACAGAATTACAGAGTAAGTCTATTGACCCGAATTATGAGAATGTCCACTGGCATATGGAACGCATTCAGCCTGAAGACGGCCGTGATAAGAACAAGACATTGGTCCGGGCGCAGTCCTATTATCAAAAGAAGTGGGGGCATGTGTTGAATGGGAACGGACCTCAAGTTGCCACCTACACCCCAAGTTTCCCAGAAATCGACTGGTATCCTTGGGCCACCACCAAATATGGTATCACCGCATACGAAGGGAACTAAAACATGGGAAGAGAAGAATATTTCCATCATCCATCATGTGACGAATGGAACAAAGCGCGTGTCAATATGCTTGCTAAGGTATTGGGGGCTGATTGGTTCCCAGGCAAGCGCGTCCTCGATGTTGGATGCGGACATGGAAACAATGGGCGCCTGATTCAACAATTGGGGGCTGAGGTTGCGTTTACTGATGGGCGACAATTCTTTGTAGACTTTCTCAAAGAAGATGGGTTTGAGGCCTACTTGGTCGACCATGATACCGAATGGACAGTCCCTGGCCGTTTCGATCTGATTGTGCATTGGGGGTTGTTGTATCATTTGGACAACTGGAAGCAAGATGTGACCTGTTGTTTGAAGGTGGCTCCTCTCCTCTGTCTTGAAACAGAAATCATCGATCTGGTGGATCCAACCTACGAGCAGAAGAAAAATGAAATGGATCAATACGATCATGCTGTGAACAGAATCGGTACAGTTATGTCGGCCAATAACTTTCAAGAACATGTCACTACATTAGGTGCCACATGGGATCGCTATGATGTGAGAGACTTGAATGTCCCTCCTGGTTCAGATCGTGGTACACATTACTATGATTGGTTAGAGACGAATAGTGGCCATTTTCGTCAGGGTCAACGACGATATTGGATTATCAAGAGGTAAACATGACTACCATAGTGGATGTGGGGGCGTACACAGGGGCCGAGACATTCAAGTTTCTTTTGGATTCTGATGCTCAAGTTTTCTCCTTTGAACCCGAGCCCCAACAGTTCAGAGAGTTGCACCAGAAGGCGGCATCGTTTCCTAGGTTGACTGTGCTCCCATTCGCAGTCGATATAGGAGATAACCAGGAACCTTTGTTTCATAAGTCTGATGGGCAGAGCACTCTGGATCCTCCGATGTTTGGGACGACCGGGGCGAAATTTTCCATGACCTGGACGATCCGGCTGGATACATTCATGTATTTATACTCAGTCTTTGAAATTGATTACCTCCATGTAGATGCCCCATTCCGTGAAGAGATGATTCTAGAGAGTTTGGGAAATCATGTCGACCGGGTCAAAGGGGGGCGCATTCGCCGTTACGGACACCGTTCTGTTGTACCTACATGGCTTCTCGACCATGGGTTTGATATAGCGGTAGATAGTACCACAGGGCATTTCACGGAGCCAGACATTCGTTTCTTTAGAAATTAAAAAGGAGTGATTATGAAGATTGTGGTAGAATTGGGTGCTAACAACGGTGATGATACCGCGAAACTCCTGGCCGCACATAACCCTGATAGACTCTATGCGGCTGAACCAGATCCTGTGCTGTTCGCCCATCTTGTCAATCGTTTCAAACATGATATGCGAGTGGTTCTCTGGCCCTTTGCCATCGATACCACCGATGCCATCAAGACCTTCAATATCATGGAGCATGAACGAGGCATCAATAGTCTCTACCCATTACATCCTAATCTCCTGTCAACCCCATTAGCCAAACACTGGCAGTATCAAAAAGGGATGACGGGCCAGATCACTGTGCATACGATCAACTTCTGTACGCTTCTGGATCTGTATAACATCGATCATATCGACTATATGTGGTCTGATTGCCAGGGGAATGACCTCTTGGCCTTGAAGAGTTTAGGAGATCGTATTCAGCACCTCAAGGGAGGTCGCTGTGAAACGACCTATCAAGTGCCTGTCTATATAACTGATGTAGACAATAGCTACGAATCGATGAAAGCATTCCTTGAAAGTAAGGGGTTTAAACAACGAGTCGATTATGTGCACCAAGACAACTCGGAAATTGACATTGTGTATTGGAGGGACTAATTATGGGAGCATCATTTATCTATAGTACATCCGGTCAACCACTCAAACAGACCTCAGAGTTGCCTATGCCCGGCGACCCAACCGCAGAATATTTTCAACAACTTCTTGAACGAGAAGCGGCTATGTGGTCCCTAGAGAACAAAGAGCCTGTGGTAGGTTGGTATAATGAGCATAATGCTGACAAGAATGAGGAACTCTTGTTCCGTGGTGTGCCTATCATGCAGGGAAAGTTGGCCCTAGAGTATGGCTGTGGACCCGGCCGCAACCTCATCAAGTTTCGTAATTACTTCCGTCAGATCGACGGGGCAGACCGTTCACCAGGAATTCTTTCCAAGGTCCCGTTGAACCTTGGTGCCTCTGGTGTCCCAGTACCCACCCTTTACTTGACCGATGGGCATTCTCTTCCTCAGGTGAAGAATGAGACCTATGATGTGGTCTTTTCGTTGATCTGTATGCAACATATCTCGGCGCGCCAATGGCGCCTTGACCTGTATAAAGAATTTTTCCGTATCTTGCGTCCAGGTGGATTCTTCTGTTTCCAGATGGGATTTGGTCCAGGGCATAATCACTCGGTCGATTACTTTGCCGAGTTTGACCCCACGGACAATCCAGATGTGCGTGTAGAAAATGTGGAAGACCTTCAAAAAGATATTGAGGACAATGGGTTTGCTGGCTTCGATCATATCTTCACCGCCCCCTGTCACGACCTGCATCCTCAGTGGATCTGGGTGAGGTGCCAGAAACCAGCATGATACTCATAGCCCATAGAGGGAACATCACGGGTCCCCAACGCAGCCGAGAGAACACCCCAGGGTACATTGATATCGCTCTGGCCTTGGGGTATGATGTGGAACTTGACATCCGGGGGGCCGATGGACGCCTATGGATGGGGCATGACATCCATGAGTCTATCCCTGTCTCCACTGAATTCCTCAAGGAGCGCGAAGCCCATCTCTGGGTGCATTGTAAGAATGCTATGGCGATCCAGATGATCTTGGAATTGACTCCAGGTGTTCGATTCTTCTTTCATCATGCGGACGATTATACCTTGACCTCTGATGGTTTTGTCTGGTGTTACCCTGGTAAAACACCCCCAACCCCCAGGTCTATTGCGGTGCTGCCTGAAACAGTCATGAGGAGAGAGTCGATACCTGGGTACCTTCTCACCGAGCGTGTTGTGGGGGTGTGCTCGGATTATGTGGGGGAACTGTCAGAATTCCAAAACGCATAAATAGATAATACAATCCATCTCTATAGCGGGGATTCATGTTATCTGTCATTTATAAGGCCACAAATACTTACAATGGTAGATCCTACATAGGATTTGACTCTAAATGGCCTAATCGGCAAAAAGAGCACGTCCAGCAGGCCTTCAATCTCAATCAATCACACACCCACACCGCATTTCACGCTGCTATCCGTTTTTATAATTGTAAGGTGAACTGTGGATAACTTAGAGTCACTGACCGAACTTTTTATACCGAGTTCCACCTTGGGTATAAAGAGAGAATCTATGCCTCAAGTGAAGAAGGAAGATATACCTAATTATCTCAATTGGATGCACCAACATAGACATATCACCTCTATTCGTATGGATCTTCCAGTTAACCGATTAAAATTTGCTCAAAAGGACTATAATCCTGTAAAGGTCCAATCGTTATTGTCCCAGGACCGGGTTAAATTGAGAGACCCTGTTATAGTATCCGAAGACAACTTCATCCTTGACGGTAATCATAGGGTTCTGGCCTTGTTGAACATGGAACCATTTGACACAATACCTGTGTATAAAATGAGTGTGAATTTTCCAGACTTACTGAAAGCGACCAAAGAGTACCCCAAGTCCTTTACCAAGTCTGTGGTCGAATCCTTTCGTGCTATCACAGAAGCCACTGAAAAACATAGTGTCTTAACCTTCGGTCGTATGAACCCTCCTACGGCGGGTCATGCCAAACTCGTTCACAGGGTCCACGAAGTCGCCCAGGAACACCATGCCGATCATCATGTGGTGCTGAGTCATTCCCAGGATGCCGAAAAGAATCCCTTGGGTCCTGCCGACAAACTGAAGCACGCCAGACATGCGTTTCCAGGAACACACCTTTCTCTCTCGTCCAAAGCACACCCCACGATATTCCATCATGCCGCTTTGCTTCATAAAGCAGGCACCAAGCATCTCCATGTGGTCGTGGGTTCGGATCGTGTCAAGGATTTCCATACGAATCTTCATAAATACAACGGACACTTCGATAAAGAAGGCCACGGCTACAAGTTCAAGAGCATCACGGTCCATTCAGCAGGTCATAGGGACCCCGATGCCAAAGGAGTAGAAGGAATGTCGGCCAGCAAAATGCGCGAACATGCCAAAGCGGGGCACTTCTCTGAATTCAAGAAGGGAGTGGCCTCCGCCGTCTCCCATGCCCACGCCAAGGAACTCTATGATGATGTCCGAAAGGGTCAAACGATGAAAGAAGAAGTGGAGTATCTCACCGAGCATGTCCATGACGCCGGAATCTTCAAAGCGATCCATTTAGCAGGCACCCCAGGATCAGGTAAAGATTTTGTTCTTAAGAAGGCACTTGATGGGCATGGTCTGACAGAAGTCGATGCTGATACGGCATTGAAGCACCTAGTGGATCACCAAAGTTCCAAAGGTGCTCCCACACATAAAGCCAAGTCGATACGAGAACTTCGCCAACGCCTCGCTCTACATGGACGCAATGGTTTGATTATCAATCATAATAGTGCCAATGCCTCACAGACCAAGAAGATCAAGGATATGTTAGATGAACTGGGGTATGAAAATAAGATGGTCTTTGTGGATGCCGCAGATAATGTCTCCCGCAATCGCAATGTTGAGCGGGGGCAGTCAGGCGGTCGTATGATCCCTGAGAAGCAACGAGCCGAAAAGTGGCGCAAGGCCCAAGACGCTCGGGTGGCCCTCTCCAAGATGTTCGGCGGTGAACATTATCACGAATTCAACAACGATGAGGACCTTAGGCATAATGCTGACCCTGAGGTACAGGGGCAGAAAACTTCTGAACTAGAGGACCTACATAAGACGATCAAGAAGTTTACCCAGACACCCCCGAAGCATCCGGTGGCGCAGGAATGGGTCTATAAGAATATCAGCAAGCTTGCCAAGACCCCCATTGGCAACAAGAAGCAACAGGCCGCGCAGGTTCCTTCTTCTTCGGATAATCAAGCAGGTACCGATGCCCAGAAGATGGGACTCACCTACTACGGTAAGGGGCGTTACGGAAAGAGTGGTCGGGTCTCCCACTTCTCCGTCAATGGCAAGTTGATTGAAAAGGCAAAGGCCTTGACATTACCTAAGTCACTGAAGGACAAAGAAAAAGAGAAAGCCGCACCCAAAAAGAAAAAATCACTGAATGAGGAGTTTGAAACATTTTTACTGGAGGAACCCGATGAGCATATACGACTACGAGATAACGTGGATTTTCCTAGTTTGGTTGCAGAGGATACAGGATTGGTTCTACCTCTACAACACCTCACAGACTCCTTATCGGCCGCAGATGTTCGTGAAAGTGGGGAAGAATGCACCGAGAGTGCCAGAGGTGACCACGGTGGCAGGGACGCGGGATTCCTCGGAGACGCTGTTCATCAAAGCACCATCGAAGAAGAAAAAGAAAGCCAAGAAAAAGTCTCCTTCGGTGTTTTTAGGAAACGATTGGGCATTCCAAGAGATCCCCAAGAAAAAGAAACGCTAAACGAAGGAGAGCCTGTGGTGGATGATATGGCAGGGTCGGGGGGACCGATCCTTGGAGGACCTCCAGCCGAATCTCCAGATACCACCAATGGGGGAAAAGTCACTTCATTACCTAAGAAAACCCTGAAGAAATTGAAGGATGATATCAGGTAATGGAAGATCCCAAGTTTGAAAGATCCCACAAAACTGACCTCTTGTACACAGGGAAGATCAACGGTCGCACTTGGGTCGTCCCTCATTCGTTTGACGACCATGGAAGTATCAAGGCGATGCGTCATTCCATTGTCGTGAACCCAGGCCACGTGGCCCATAATAATCCAGGATTATCACCAGAGGAGATTGCCAGAGTGAACCAGCATATCAAGGACATACACGGCGGGCAAGAACCAGGTAAACTCGATGAAGAACGCCAACTGGCCTTGCATCTAGGGATGTCCAAATCGGATAAAAAAGAACCTGTAAAAGAAGTACCTAAAGTCAATAGGCCTGTGTCCACTAAATCAGCAGAGGAAAAAGAGGCCGATCATGTGAAGTACCGCGATGTGGCCCTGGCGACACGCCATGCTGACCTTGCGGCGTCACGACAAGCTGCCACCCTGGCCTTTGCCAGGAAGCATGGCATCATCAAGGAACGAACCATCGGTACAGGCTCCCTGAAGTTTAATAAGATTGCCAACACCAAGCCTGTCACCTATAACAGTTTTGGAAAAATCATAAAAGATCATACACAATTTACACAAGAGGATACCATGATACAGGAGCATTCTGGAAAAGAGAAACGCTTGAACCCTGATGGTTCTTATCGTGCGGGGTTGAAAGTCACAGTTGATGGGAAACCGGGAGAAATTAGTCATGTGCACCACAGCCAGGAACACCCAAAGTACCCCCACTCCTATAAGATTACAGATGTCTCAGTGAATGATCCGTATAAGCAGACTCGTTTGCGAAATAACACGTTCATTTCACACCATGATGTGAAACCTCTCAACGAACGCACCCTCACGAAACCTGAAAACGCAAAGAAAGAGGAGGTCGTCAAAAGCATGAAGAAGAAACTACAAGGATTCAAGGAGCGCTATGGTAAAGATGCCAAGAGTGTGATGTATGCCACAGCCACCAAGCAAGCAAAGCGATTGGCCGAATCCGGTTCCAGCCATGTGTATGACGTATACCATAAAGGTAAAAATATTGATACGATATTCTACGGGCACCATGAGGAACCAGAATCCGTCAAGAGATCCTTGGTGAACCATGATGGCTACCATCCAGGCATTATAGTGAAGAAACGCCAACTTGGAGTTAAAGAAGGTAGCGATACCTTCAACACTGTTAAGTCTGTGATTCGTGAGGCCCTTCGTGTAAACCTTCGCTCTCAGAGTGATATTGATAAGTATGCCAAGCGTGGACGGGCTGCCAAGAACCTGTTGGGTCTCCCTCAGAGTCTTGATAAGTTGGCCGATGCCTATAAGAAGGGAGAGCAATCTCCAGCCGAAAAGATTGTAGATAAACTGGATAAGAAGAATAAACTCGAAGAGGCAGTGTCCCGTAAAGATTTCCAATTGGTTGCCAGCCTCATCAAGGCCAACCCCGATACACAAAAAAGACAGGAACTGGCGAACCATCACGCCCAGGTGTTTGCGCACCAGAATCCACGGTTTGACCATGCACGGTTCCATGCCGCCGCAGGTACAGTCTATACGAAAGGTTAATATGAAACGATTTAAGGAACTCACAGAAGGACTGAGCCGCAAGGTACCGGTCTATCACGAGCCTGATAAACTAAAGGAATCCACCTGGCAATCTTATCGTGCCGAGGCTCTCACAGAATCAATGCTGGACGTACCCACATCGTCACCAGAAGCCATTGCCAAGAAGCATGGCGTCTCTGTGGATCAGATTGGATCTCAGCTCAAACGGGGGATCGACGTTGAGCGAGAACATACCTCCAACCTGTCCGTGGCAAGAGAAATTGCCTTAGATCATCTGGGAGAAAATCCTGAGTATTACACCAAACTTGATACCGCCAAGCTGGAAGAAGCCTTAACCCCGCGTGAAAAATTGTCAGGCGCAGAACGTCTTGCTCCAAAAGAGGACAATCAAAAAAGATTTGAGCGTGAAAAACAGGAATATGTATCCAAAACCAAAGAATTAGAGAGAACCGCCCGACTTGCAAAAAAAATTAACGCCCCTAAAGGGTTGAAAGAAGGATCAGACCTTCCGTTCCACAAGTATACCAATGATGAATTGGATGCCGCGATTAAACACCATGCGGATTCTGCTACCGAGTTACGCAGATTTGATAGAAAATCCCATGCTGCCTATCAGCATATTCAACACGCACACGCAGCAAGAGAAATTCTCAAGTCGAGGAAGAGAAACCTACGAAACTATGGGATGAATGAAGCCTACAACGTAACATTCAATGAAAGTGGTACTAGTGGTACTGGAGATCACCTTTCACAGTTTTCCCATCATTGGGCCCAGTTCAAGTTGCATAATAACTTAAGTGATACCGATAGGACCCATCTGACCAAACGAAACTACCATGAGCAAGAAATGAATAAGCACTATAAACACCTCACGATACGGCAAAAGAATGACTTACGCTTAACGGAATCTGTGAGTGATGTAGGATATAAGGTCGGTGACAAAGTAGTGGCACAGATCGGACCTCACAAAGGCACGGTGCATACGGTGATCCATGTGCACCCAACTGGGCACCTGAATATCAAGCCTGACGTGCATCGCGGTCGCAACAAGTATCACTTAGGTGCCGCGAAGGCAGACCCAAAGGATGTCACACGGCACCTGGAAGAAGCCAGGACCAACCAACATGGGGTAACAGGAATTAGAAGTGATGCCGAACGATTGATGACTCAGACACCCACAGAATGGTGGAAAGAGCGCAAAAGAAATACCAAGAGACTCCCGGCACCCAACACCGGGATCAATCGCAAGACGATTCAGGAAATCTTTCAAGCCGCGAAGGACAAGAAGAACGGCAAAGCCCCCGACAAAGATTCCAAGGTCAAGCCTGGGGACTTTGATAAGGAAAAGGACCTGAAGTCCAAGGGGGATCAAGATCCCAAGCAAGCAGAAGTCCAGGCCAAGCCACCCCAGTTCGGTAGCAAGGACCAGGAAACCCCTCAGGATGCACCAGAACAGAAGCCCAAGAGCAATATCCCTAAGCCAGAACACCGCGGAAGTAAATTGGTCGTGAAAGGTCCTGGAATCCTAGACCGTTTTCAGGCTGACCCCATAGTCACAGCCGTAACTAGTATGACTAACACCGGAAATCAGGGTAACTCGGGAAGCCAAGGTGTGAGGTAAGCATAAAGCATAAATAGAAGATGAATAACGAAGAAGCCTTTGTATATTGCTGGACAGATTTTGGAACGAATAAACTCTATGTGGGAGTCCACAAAGGAACCCCTAACGATGGTTACGTCTGTTCTAGTAAACCTATGCTAGAGGAATACAAGACCAGGCGGCAGGACTTCTCCAGGGAGATTATTGCCTTTGGTGATTATTCTGAAATGTTTATGTTTGAACAGTCAATTTTGAAAGCCGTTAAGGTGGATAAGGACCCTGGATTTTATAATAAGGCCGTGGCTCAAGGACCATTTTATCATAAAGGACGACATACGGAAGAATCAAAGGGGAAAATGAGTCGTTCTAGTAAAGGGGTTCCAAACCTCAAACTCAGGGAACACAAACGAACACCCGAACATTGTGCCAATATATCAAAAGCAAAAAGGGGACTCATTCCTACCTGCACAATAAAACGATGGCAAGTGACAACCCCCAATGGGGAAGTAATCCAGCCTTTCAATTTGGCGCAATATGCCAGAGAAAATGGGTTGAATCGAGGACATTTAGCAAACAGCGGAAGAGTCAATACGAAACATAAGGGGTATCAGGCTGTGGAAATAGTATGAGGGATCATCGATCCATAATATACCAAGATATGGATGGGTGCCTGAGTGATTTCTACGCCATGGCTCAACACGTACTGGGTCATCCTTGGGATGCCAAACACCTGGATCATCCACAGAAGGCCGAGCAAGGGTTGATACTCAACAAGCATGAAGGTTTTTGGAGTGAGATGCCTCCTACTCCTGATTTTCATGTTCTTTGGGGATATATTGAAAAATATAAACCCCATTTGTTGACGGCCGTACCATCATGGGATCATAATTTCTCAGAAGTAGAGGAGGGGAAGTGGGCCTGGGTCCAACGACATATACCCTTCTTACCAAGAAGTCGATTTCATTGTGTATATCGAGAAGATAAACAACGGTATGCCATGAAATATGAGATAAGGAACCTGTTGATCGACGATCACCCCAGGAATATCACCGAGTTTCAGTCCCAAGGAGGTATAGGAGTCCTTCATCACAGTGCCAAGAGCACCATTATCATGTTGAAAAGTTTAGGGTTTCACTAACAACAAGGAGAATTACTATGCCACTCTGGGGAATGACCGATTTCGCAAACAATGCTCCTAAGTTTCAGGTTGCATCAGGCCTAGGCATTTCAGCCAACGGCGGCGTCCTGTTCGATAACGTCCAAACAGGCGCCTTCAAGTCCGGTATCGGTATTGGGGTATTTGGGGTCGATGCCCGTGAAGCCACCAACACTCAATTTGAAGGGGCCAATACCACCCATGCAGGTTGGGTCAAGCGCACCGTGGGCACAGGCTATGTGGTCTCTGTCGCGGTGACCAACGGTGGTACAGGATATACACCAGGTCCAGGATGGATTACCTTTTCAGGCGGTGGAACCAGTAACACCAGCGCCAATGCCCTTTTCCAGGTCAATGCCGCGGGTTCTGTGGCCAACGTCACCATCAATGCGACCGCGACACTTTCAGGTGGTGGGGCCAATTATAATGCCGCACCAACAGCCAACGCCACCGTAGCCTACACTACACCAGCCGTATTCGTGGTGACCACTGGCGGTCGTATCGGTCGTCGCTCCTATGAAACCTTGGTCGCCTCAGGCTCCATGGGCTTCGATGGAACAGCCAATACTGATGACCAGGTGATGGGCGCATAATGATCGACTTCCGCGACTACCTCAGGGAATGTATGGACGGGGTCCCTGCTATCACCGGGGACTCCGATGCCATGGACTTTCAGCACACTGAGGATCGGGACGCGGTTAATTTTGTCTTGAGTGATATTACCGATCAAGAACCTAATCCGGATCACGCCTATGAGCGGGTGCGAGGGATACTTCATGATATTGGGTATTTGATTCCTCCAGCCTCTAGTTATGCCGAGATGTTTCTTGAGGGCTATGGGGAAGCGGTGATTCCCCTGGTTCATACGTCTCAGGAACCAGCGTTTCTTTATTTTGCTTATGCGAGCGAGGACGAGACAGAGAACTATGAGATCCTGGCTGAAATAGTCACCCAAGAAGAATTAGAGGAGATTCTGTATGAGAACCCCGATGCTGGACCTGTTTAGAGAATCCTCAGAAAAGAAATCCACTCCTCACAAAGACTTACGCGCCGAAGGTTGGAAGAAAACAGGGCAATCTGGTGAGCATCATGTGTATACACACCCAGAGCATGTGGGTCATGAGATTCATTTGCATCCGAAGACTGGGGCATTTGAACATAAGGTCTATCACAGAACATCCAATCTCAAAAAACACTTAGATGTTCATACCCGGGAAGCGATCTATGCTCACGATAGAGCTTCAGATAGGTCAAGTTCAGGATGGGATCGTGGCCGCGAGGGATATTTTGATGCTCCCGGCCCAAGAGGACCACGAGGATAAGGAATTACTTTAGTATGTTTGAGAATTTGACGAGAGATAATGTGTTGATTTATGCTGTGAAGGCGTATGATAAACCTTCGATGGTACAGAGTGAATTCCTTGATGACATGAGGCATTTTTCCTATGTGAGGCGGCTGCTACGGCGTTATCGTCAATATGGTGAGTTGCGAGAACGCCTGATACTGAATCATTTGATTATTCTCTATAACCTTTTTGGTATACCTGCCGCCGGTCGTTTACTATACTTCTATGTACGCACTGAGGATTATAATATCCTCAAGACGTTTTTGGTGTTTTTGGACCGTCAACCTGACGTGGTATACGGGATCAACGGAAAAGATATCCTGTCGTCTGATTTGCACATCGATGCACCAGTGGGAATTGTACTACGAACCATAAGGAATACAGCATGATGGGACCAATTTTAGAAGTTCTCAGAAAAGTATTTCCAGGTATTGAAAATACCCATCTCTACAAGATATTAGAGTATTCGGTGTTGATCCTCTTGATTTATGGAGTCTATGCTGGCGCCTTAGGTGACCTGTCAACGGCCAAACATGATCGGGATGAGCAAATCACAGGAATTGTTGCCCAAGTGGGCTTTACTAATAAAGAAGTGGGTGAGATTAAAGAGCAACTGAAAACCATGGTCGCCGATGATCGTGATACACATAAACCACAAGAAGAACAACTCAAAGAATTGGCCGTTGACGTGGCGACCCTACAAGAAAAAGCCTATGCCTTACAAGAAAAGAATGAAGCTTTGACGAATTGGAATAAAATTCTCTCTGAACGCTTGAGAACCCTTGAGACAAAAAGGACACACTAATGTATTCGATTTATCTGATGCGCCGTAAAACCCCGCCGTTCAGGGTGGGGATATAAGGCGCGGTCATAAGGTGCAACTATGATAACTTTTCTTGTGGAAACCAGCGACCCCCAATTAGAAGATCATATAGAAGAATTTTGTCAGTTTGTCTATGATAAATTAGGCATCGTGGTCCCACCTTCATTGACCTTTGTCGAACGAACGGGACAGGCATCATTTGGAAATTATAGCCCCTCCACTGGTACCATAGTGGTCGCCACTGAAGGACGCCATATGTGCGACATTTTTCGCACGGTTGCCCATGAGATAGTTCATGCCAGACAGATGGAAGAAGGTATTATTGATTCCACCCCCCTACTACAACTAGAATTTGAGGCTAATGCCATAGCGGGGTTGTTGCTTCGGGATGCCAACAAGGAACACCCTGAATGGTATGGGGTGCTTTCGGCGCTTCCTGACGACCAACTCGACCAAGAAGGTGAATCCTTAGGTGCCATGGCACCTGATACCACGAGACCCTCTGGACCTATTGAGATGACAGAAGAGATGAGTGCCGGCGCCGGAGATGTTGCTGGTATCGGTGTGGGGATCCAAGGTGAACCTGGCATCCTACCCAAAAAGAAAAAGACCCTGAAGATGTTTCGCCGTAAGTTGATGGAATATAATGATAAGGCCAGAACGGTCAATGATACCGATGCAAAAAAGCGCCTGGCACAAGCTCGCGCCATCTTTGGTAAAGCCCAAAAGAAATAAAGGAGTCTCTTATGTCAGATTTTCTTAAGAATGCAGGAAGCATCCTCGCCTCGATTGCCCCAACAGTCGCCAGTGCATTAGGTGGTCCTTTGGCGGGCACGGCCGTGAATGCGTTGATTGGTGTTCTTGGATTGCCTGGGGACTCTACCCACGCTGATGTGTTGAAGGCCGTCTCGGTTGCCACACCTGAACAACTCCTGGCGATCAAGGCCGCCGAACAAGATTTTCTTGTCCAAATGAAAAAATTAGATGTGGATATTATCTCAATTGAACAGAAGAACACTGAGGGTGCCAGGCAGCGTGAAATTGTTGTGCAGGACTACACCCCACGAATCCTTGCAGGCCTTGTTCTGGGACTGTACATCGCCATCAATTACTTTATCTTCTCTGGTCATGTCCTCGATGATGGTATGAGAGATATGGCACTGCGTAGCCTGGGTACATTGGATGCGTCACTAGGATTGGTCCTTGCGTATTACTTTGGTTCTTCACTTGGTTCAAGCAGCAAGACAGAACAAATTTCAACCCTGGTGGATGATATCACCAAGAAATAAGGTTTAGTATGAGTGATGTGAAATCCTCTTCTCAAGACCGCCAGGATGGGTACATAGACATGCGGATTGCAGTAAGCGCGTTGGAGAAGGATATGCTGTCCCACACCAAGGTCACAGATAAACTGTCCGAGGCCGTGGATAAAATCCAAGAAATGTCGGCCAATCTCTGTGCCATGATAAAATTACATGACCAACGTCATACCCAGGCTGAAAAGATCCATGAGGCATTCGATAATGACTTGAAAGAGATCGAACAACGAATCGATAAAGTATTCTTGGACCCCGAAAATCCCTGGTACATGGCCAAGAACCCGGGTGCCAAGCTGCAAGCAGAAACCACAGAAGAACGCCTCAGAAAACTTGAACACTGGATGTGGATGATCGTCGGTGGGTCAATGGTCGCCGGCGCCCTAATTACACTAGCATTTAATGTATTCTTGAAATAAGGAGAATCATGCGCACCTTTACTCAATTCCTCACAGAAGCCAAGATCCCCAAGCACCCTATTTTCGCGGGGTTGAGTTTACCAGGCGGCAAAGATGCACGTCATGACCACGAACACGGCACCTATGATTGGCATAAGCACGGCGGATATGTGGATTCTGTCAAGAAAAAATTGATCGATTCCCTTCCTAAAGCCAAATGGAAGAAGGTAGAGAGTGTGAGTACTGGCAATCCTGATGGGAGTGTGATGGGTGGCGGTTCCCATTATCGCAAGGGGGATCATGTGCTGAAATTCCACTCCTCCTATGGAGGCACCAAGTCTGATAATAGTCACTGGATCAAGATTGAGCACAATCCCTTAGTAAAATAATCCATATTCCCGAAGGAATTCTTGGCACCATGTGATTTTATCTTCGACCCTCTGACCGGCCGGTTGAGACTTAGACCAAAGTTCAAGGTTTTCTGGACGGTTGTCATGCCTCTGCCCATTCTTATGGTGAACATTCTAATGCTTCATTAGTTTCCTGCCTAATACATGGCTCATTACTACCCTATGTTCAGCAATGGTCTTATAAGGACCTCCTGGTACATCAGATGGGTTGTAAAGGATAACATAGCCATAACGGTCCATTTTCCTATGACATCTCCTACATAAATAACTTGAGTTTTGGTCTGGATTGTGTTAGAATAGAGTTCCATTGGGGAATTCCTTATGTATGGTTGGATAGAGAAAAAATATGTTAATTTGATTTCATGCCACTTACCCCTGTTTCACTGGAAGGGGGATAATTCAGCCACATTCAGGTGTATATTCTGCGGAGATTCCCAGGCCCATAAGAGAAAGTGCCGTGGGTATATCTATACAAGAAAGAACCGATGGTTTTACTATTGCCATAACTGCATGGCTTCAATGGGTATTAGTAAACTCCTCAAGGAAATAGCTCCCAATCTTGCCAGAGAGTTTGCCCTAGAATGCCTCAAGGAAGGACGACCTGCCCGATATACACCTACCAAACAACTTGAGTCTACTGCCTCCATGCGCTTTGGTGCCGTGGACCAGGCGTCCTATCTCCATGCCGAGAGAATTTCCGATCTACCCACTTCACATTATGCGGTGGCCTATGTCAAGTCCCGACAGATCCCCAAAGTCATGTGGTCCAAACTATTCTTTACCCATTGTTACAAGGATTTCCTGGATGAGGCAGCTCCTGAGCATGGCAAGAAGGTAGACAACGATGCCCGTTTGATTATTCCATTTTATGATGCGTATGGGGGGGTCATTGCCGTTTCAGGTAGAGCCTTCAATGATAAAGGTATCCGTTATGTGACCGTGCGCACCAACCGCGATGATACCAAATTGATCTACGGATTGGACCGTGTGGATCAAAACAACCCCACATATATAACGGAAGGCCCCATTGATTCTATGTTCATTGAGAACTGTGTAGCTGCGGGTAATGCTGATTTGATTGGTGCCGCCAAACAACTTTCGGCTGGGAAGATTACCTTGATCTATGATAATGAACCAAGGTCGCCTGAAATTATTAAGCAGATGACCAGGGCGATCAAAGCAGGGTATACTGTCATGATATGGCCTGAGTGGATAGGGGAGAAAGATATCAATTCCATGGTGTGCGCAGGACATTCTCCTTCAACGATCATGGCGCTACTACACAGTCATGCCGCCCAAGGTCTCTCGGCCCGTGCGCACCTAGTGATGTGGAAGAAATGTGATTCAAACAAAGGAGTTTTAGTATGAGTGAAATAAAAGTGTTAGATCATGGACATGTGCGCTTGGTGGATCATATGGGTTCGGATTTATCGATTGTCCGTTCGGCCCGAGTGAGCTATAATGCTGAATGGCGCACAGGTGAGGATGAAGGTAAAGATGCCAAGCTGATAAATTACTTGGTGAAGAATCGACACACGACTCCTTTTGAGTCTGTGACCTTTACCTTTGAGGTAAAATCTCCCATCTTTGTTTTTAGACAGTGGCACCGCCACCGCACATGGGCGTACAATGAGGTCTCTGCCAGGTACACAGAACTCCCCGAAGAATATTATATTCCTGCTCTCGATATCATCACGGAGCAATCCACCAGTAATAAGCAGATGCGAACGGATGTGCAGAACCCCAATGCACAACAGATACAAGATATTATGAAAGAACAGAATGCTTCATCATTTAGAGCATATATACAGTTACTTGAATTGGGGTGTCCTCGTGAACTAGCACGGACCGTGTTGCCGCTTGCTACATATAGTAAGATGTTCGGAACCGTTAGCCTTCACAACCTTTTTCATTTTCTGGGACTCCGGTGTCATTCACATGCTCAATGGGAAATACGGGTCTATGCTGTGGCGATGTTGGAGTTGATACGTCCTATTTGTCCTATTGCGGTCACCGCATGGGAAGAACTGCATCTACCGAAAGGTTAAACCATGAAGAAGAACACCGATTCTCCGGTCTTTTGTGAACATGCCAACGAATGCCCACATACCTGTCCATGCCCCCAAGGTTGCTGGTGCAACCGGAAACCTGGTCGCATGTGTCATACAAAATCTCCTCAGAAGAAATAGGAACAATTATGAACATCCCCGATTTTAGCCCGACAGGGTTCTCCCTGAAGATTTTCCGTGATCGTTACTCGTTTACTGACACCGAGACCTGGGAAGAGGCCTGTAGTCGGGTGGCCCATCAGATGGCAACGGCCGAGTCACCTGAGAAGCAAAAAATCTATATGGAAAAGTTCTATAAGGTGTTGGTGACCAATGCGTTTGTCCCCGGCGGAAGAATCTGGTATAACTCAGGTAGAACTAATCCTCAACTCCTTAATTGTTTTGTCTTGGACCCCAATAAAGACAGCAAAGAAGGATGGGGGAAATCTGCCTATGATATGGTGGTCACGTCAATGACTGGGGGTGGTTGTGGGGATGATTTCTCGGATGTTCGGCCTAGAGGGGCCTCTATTTCAGGACAACGAGGTCTTGCCCCAGGTGCGGTAGAATTGATGAGAATGTTGGACAACTGTGCCGAACCAATCAGAAATGGTGGTCAACGGCGTGTCGCACTTATGTTCTCCCTCGACCTGTCTCATCCCGACATAGAAGAATTCCTCAGTGCCAAGCTGGTCAAAGGGGAACTGACCCATGCGAATGTCTCGGTGCGCTCCAGGCATACCAAAGCGTTTATCAAAGCCGTCAAGGATGATGGTGAAATAGAACTTCACTGGAAGGGGAAGTACAAACGATTTATCAAGGCGCGTACCTTGTGGGATACCATTGTCACGAATGCGTATAATTCCGCCGAACCTGGGTTCCTCAATTGGGAACTGGTTGAGCATGAATCCAACATCTATTACATTGAAGAATTGGTCACCACAAACCCCTGTGGTGAGTTAGCATTAGCCAGCATGGAACCGTGTTGCCTGGGGCATATTGTCTTGTCGCGTTTTGTGGTCGAGGATGATATCGATTATCCAGCCTTGGGTGATACGATCCGTCTGGCCGTGCGTTTCCTTGATGATGCCCTCTCGGTGAATCACTTCCCGCTCAATGAAATGAAAATCAAATCCAGTGAACTCCGACGCATTGGATTGGGCACCACCGCCCTGGCCGATACCCTCGCCTTGCTAGGGTATCGATATGGTTCAGAAGAAGGCAATAAGTTTGTGGATAAGTTGTATCGATTTATCTCCAAGGCCGCCTACGAAGCCTCGATATTGTTGGCCGTTGAGAAAGGCGCCTTCCCGCTCTGTAATCCACTGAAGCATATAGAGTCTGGGTTTATGAAACGGATGCCGGCGAAGACTCGCTCATTGGTCCTGGAACATGGGATTCGTAACTGTGCCATCTTGACGCAAGCCCCGACAGGCACCGTGAGCATTCTGTCCGACAATTGTAGTTCAGGGATTGAACCGATGTTTGCCAGTTCTTATTACCGTAAGTATTGGGATGGGGACTCACGAAAAACTGAACTTGTATTCCATCCGTTGTTTGAGAAATTTATGTCTGAGAAGAAAAGTGTGGAGCATTTTGTTGGTTCACATGACTTGACAGTCCGCGATCATTTAGAGGTTCAGCGGATCATCCAGAAGCATGTGGATAATGCGGTATCAAAGACTATAAACATTCCGCACGATTATCCAATTCATGATTTAGAAGCTCTATGGCTTGAGTATTTACCGTATCTCAAGGGTACGACTTTCTACCGAGAGAAAACCCGTGGGTATGTGGACCCGAAGACGGGGGAAGTGCAAGACCCACCACTCACACCAATACCTCTTGAAGAAGCAAAAAAACTATTCAAAACAGAGCATAAAATTGGATCAGAACAAGTCTTAGATTGTCCATCGGGAGTATGTGGTATCTGATGTTCACCATCTATTGGTGGAATGATTGTCATGTTCCGTTGGCATTTTGATAATTGTAGAGGAAAATTATGAACTCATGCGGAAACTGTGCGTATTCCGATGTCATGGAAATGTCCCAGGGTGAGGTCACGGAGGTCCGATGCAGCCATCCTACTGTGGTGACCGCGCGGAACTCTGATGAAGTGCCTGATTGGATCATTGATAAGAACGCCTTTCGTCCGAACGCGGGGAGTGATTGTAATACCTGGCGGGCACGTAGGAATCCAGTACCGGTGATCGCATGAAGATCATACCCATTCTACTATTTACAGCCACCCTACTGTTATGTGGATGCCAAGTCTTGTTCGTTCCCACATGGCAAGAACGGGAGTATAATGACCTCATTGAGATTGCGGCCGAGAGTACCCGAGGCACCTGTTCGGTTCAACAGACCCAGAAACTTCTGGACCTTTCGACCCATCTGGTACTGTATACAGAATATCTTCCTCATAATACAAAGTTGAATACAGGAGCGGTGAAGCTAGACAAGATGATTCAGGAACTCTATGCGCTACCTCAACCTATTGGTCGCGTCTATTGTACCTTCAAACTCAGAATCATTCATGCCATGGCAACCTCACTGGCCGCGGCCTCAGGAAGCAAACCATAAACAAAAGGAATAACCCTATGTCAGAACTTATCACCTCGTTATTGATCGACGGCTCTCCCAAGGTCAGAGAGGTCGCCCAGTTGATCTTGGACGTTGAGAAGGCCCTAACGGAACGCACTATTACTAAGGAGGAATTTCATAGCTTGTTGTTTGATATTGAGCGCCTTCAGGAAGTGATTGCCGAGTCTGATAATGCCCGCGTGGATATTATGCTGCATCGAGCCGTCATGGGACTTATTGAACTCGCCAAGGCGGTCGGGTGATGCAGCTCTCCTATAAAAACAGGTATAAGTATCAAGTCAGTTTTGATTATGAACATACCCTTCCTGATTATTTCCCCAGGGTACCCAAGGAAATAGAAACGGACTACCTCTGGATCTGTCCCGATAGAGTTCTCGTGGTCAAGAAAGGTTACGCATGGGATGGCCCTTCAGGACCTACATGGGATACCCCCGCGTTTATGCGGGGATCATTAGTACACGATGCCCTCTATCAACTCATGCGCCTGGCGTATCTTAAAAAGACTACCTACAGGCCTTTGGCAGATCGTGTACTCAAGGAAATCTGTATCGAAGATGGAATGTGGCCCCTCCGTGCAGGATACATATATTATGCCGTTCGATGGTTTGCCGGGTCTGCCGCTACCAAAGGCATGGAGAAAGGTGTGGTCACCACACCATAAGAGTGTTAAATTTACACCAGGCCATTGGTGGAGTGTCCTATGTTCGCGTAGATCGAGGAACGGATTGGGGTAACCCATTTGTCATACAGAGTGCGACCGAGTCTGAACGGAATCGCGTCTGTGATTTGTATGAGCAATATGCCCGTTGGAGACTCACCGTTGAACCCCACTGGCTCGATCCTTTGCATGGAAAGAATGTGGCCTGTTGGTGTGCCCCGAAACGCTGCCACGCCGAAACCCTGATACGATTAGCGAATAAGGAGTCCTATGAAAATCTCAACGACCTGTGGTGACTGTAATAGAGTCTACCACATAGAATATGATGAACAGGACGGCACCTTGGCCTTCTGTGCCTTTTGTGGCGAGGAATATGATGAGAACGGAGAGGTCCTAGAATCATTGCCACCGAGTGAATGGGGAGAGGACGAGAATGATGGGTACCACCTCTAATTGGATCTATCAAGGGCAACCATTTACTGAGTCTGGAAATTCCTTCGGGTTTATCTACTGCATTGAAGACACCACTACTGGTATGCGATACCTTGGAAAAAAATTCTTTACCAAGGCGGCCAGGCGCCAGGTCAAAGGAAAGATCAAAAAGTACAGAAAATCCTCTGACTGGAAGAACTATTGGGGCAGCAATGCCCGATTGCTTGAGGATATCAAGGAACGCGGTACCGAAGGTTGGACCAGAACAATTCTATACCTGGGGAACACCAAAGCCGAATGTAGTTATATTGAAACATTATTAATTTTTCAGCACCACGCCCTCCTTAGGCCCTCCTATTATAATGAATGGGCCTCCGTGAAGATACGCAAAGCTCACCTGACCTCTACCAATTTACTTATCCGCCTCGATCCCGAAGATCATGCTTGATACTGCTTGACAAAATACAAAACTGTGCTATACTATAAATAACAGTTTTACTCAACTCACAAGGAGGTTCTATGTTCAAAGGTTTATCGGCACTCTTCAGTCTTATGGTATTGTTGATCGTGGGCTGCGCCGGCACGTCATTTGTGCCTGTGCATAACTATGATAATGGCACCACACTAGGTCAGCGTACCGTGTCGAATCCCATGGGATTCGCACCAGGCGCACAGACAACATGGATGGAAACATGTACACGCAAAGTGGTCAAGGGAGCATTCGGTGCATCCACCACGTATGTTGAACCCTGCGAGGTCGTGAATATCACAGGGACCCATTTTGTCTCCTTCTCTCCTTATGTCACAGGACTGGCCACACCAATCATTCAAGGTGGCGCAATTGTCGGTGGTGCTGCGCTAATTGGTAACGGTATCAGCCAATCAGGATCTAGGTCGTCCAACAGCACGACGAACACCAACTCTGCCTCAGGCGGCCAAGGTGGTTCGGGCACCGAGTATAGTGGTGATGTATCCAACAGTGGTAATCATAACAGTATTGTGGGGGACAAGAACCACCACAATGAGATCGAGAACTAATCCGTACCAAGGGGCAGGGGAAACTCTGCCCCTTTGTTTTCTGTTTGACATTCTCTCCCACCTGTGATATACTCATTATAGACCCAAAGCCTCTCTAAGGAGTCATCTATGGACCCATTGACGATCATCCTACTTATCATTGCTGTGGCCATACTCTTGGTCCCTGTGATATTCCTACTTCCTGTTATAGTCGCCATCGTCCTCATGACGGTGATTGCACTCGGCGCCTTGGTGATATTCCTCTGTTTTATACTCTGGGAAATACTCTCCTGGCCCTTCAAGTTCATCTATAGATGGTATACAGAATCATGATAGTCACCGAAAAGCCTGCCCACTATGACGGCTTCACATTCATCTATGATAAGAACAACAAGGCGATGATTATTCAGTTCCTTGTGGATATGATTGGTCGATATGGTGATGTGATGCCGGCGCCACCGACTCATGATAATCGTGAACCATACCTGGTCATGCTCACGACCGTCCATGATGGAGAAATCCATATGGAGGCGCCATTTCAGACTACATTCGCCGACGCCTTAATCTATGCCGAGGGTATTGCTCGCCGAGGGTTCTCAGGTGTCATGGTGCGCGCCGCCAAATATGCCGATCAACTCCTCGCTGATATTATTGAAGTCATGACGTCCACGTATATAAAGGAGACAGGATTCGTGTACACCCATGAAGATGGGCGCAAGGTCACCTTTCCTGGTCTGAAATCAAAGGTCAAGAAAACATGAACGGCTCGGAAGATTATGAATGCCACATTACCATTGATTCAACGGAACCTGATGATGTACAAACCTGGGTGGAATTGATTCATTGGAGGTTTTCAAGGATTGAGGGGGATCCACAGTTAGGCAAAGGGACACGATGTTATGCCACCCAACTCTACCATCAACGTGAGGTGGCCATCAAATTTACCGATGCGGCCGCCTACTTCCTCAGGTCCAAGGGGTTTCATGTTCTCAGGTGCAAAGTTGAGCATGTGATCTATGATGTCCATGAAGAGTTTACAAAAAAGTAACACTTCCTAGAGCATTTTTCATCTACTCTCCTATAAATACCTCCACCATAACAAAGGAGAGTACATGGAGAATATCGCACTGATATGGTTGATTGCCATTATGATATTGCCCATCGGTTTTGTTATAGACACTGCCACAACACAGATCACACCCCATTCAGTCACTTACCATATAGCCTATAAGAATCAACGAGATATCCGCTAAAATAGTGCTTGACACACGGTCCTCGTTGTGTTATAATAACCCTATGATAACCTCCAATCTTTCCCATAAAATGTTTTACTTCCCTTGTGGGGAAATGCAAGTCACGGTGGAGTCCATCACCACCACAATGGTCACCGTTCATTTCACATTCACAAAGAATGATGATATTTTTGAACTTTTATTATTCTGTGACGCGGCCAAGCGAGAAGGCTACCGGCTGGATCGTTTGACGATGCGCTATGTCCCATTTAGTCGGCAGGATCGTTGCAATAATCCCGGCGAAGCCTTCAGTCTCAAAGTGTTTTGTGACCTTATCAACGGATTGAATTTTAATACTGTGTTGATTCAGGACCCCCATTCGGATGTGACTCCCGCGCTCTTGAATAACTGTGTGGTTCAGAATCAATGGGAGTTGCTCGCCCCGCTTATTCGCGGATTTGTGAAGACCCCATTCTACCTTGTGGCACCTGATGCCGGAGCCCTCAAGAAAACTCATAAACTGGCACAGTGCCTCTCCCAGACGTTGACCGCCTCGCCCCGTGGCAAATTAGCACAATTTTCAGACAATCCGAAGTTCCTGGGGGTCATTGAGTCCTCTAAGATTCGCAATACTTCTACAGGAGAGATTACCGGAACCGTGGTTCATGCCTCTGGATTGATTCGTGCGGTCACACAAGGGGATCAAGACATTCCTATTACCTATGTGATTGCCGACGATATTTGTGACGGCGGCCGGACCTTCATTGAATTGGCGAAAGAATTGCGTGGCATGGGCGCCGAAAAGGTGCACCTCTATGTGACACATGGATTCTTCACGAAAGGGAAGCAAGTGTTTGATGGCATCATTGATGAGGTGCATTCAATCAACGAGAGGTTCAAGTCATGATCTGGATACTCATCATGATCTGGATACTCATACTTGCGCTCCTGACTGGTTGTGGATTGTCCAACACCGTGCCTGAACCCAAACGCTGTTATAAGGCGTGGAGCAAATCCGCGAATGCCGTGGTGTATGAGTGTGAGAAACTCAGTCAGTCAACCCGTGATGGAGAACGATGACCGATCAACAAAGATATTCGCATACTCCAGGAGGGAAGGCCGTAAGGCTGAGATATAAGAAATCAGAAAAGGGAAAGGATAGTAAAAAGAAATACCACCAGTCTCCTAACTATCATTCTTCCAGACTCAAATATAAGTATGGTATTACCTCAGAAGAATATACTACCTTGTTGACAGAACAAGATAATAAATGTGGGATTTGTCGGTGTCCTGGAGGCAACGGGACGAAAGAATCACCACGCCTGTGTATAGACCACGATCATACAACAAGACAGGTCAGGGGACTTTTATGTTCCACCTGTAATAGAGCAATAGGGTTGTTCAAGGATGATCCATTAGTGTTGAGGACAGCGGCTAATTATATTGAAAAGGAGCGAGCATGATTCCAGCAATTAACATGAGTGATGCCTATAAGACTGGCCACATTTTCCAATACCCCAAGGGCACGACCGAAGTCTATTCCAACATGACGGCCCGTGGTTCACGGATTCCAGAGATCGATAAAGTGGTAGTCTTTGGGATTCAATACTTTGTGCAGGAATATCTGGTCAATCGATTTAATGCAGAGTTTTTCAACAAACCCAAGGATCGAGTGGTGGCCGCCTATCAACGCCGAGTGGATATGATGATGGGTCCTGGTGCGGTGAATACCGATCATATCGGAGCCTTACATGACCTGGGCTATCTCCCTCTGACCATCAAGGCCTTGCCTGAAGGCTCGCGCTGCCCCATGCGGGTGCCGTTCCTGACGATCAAGAACACCCATCCCGATTTTGCTTGGGTGACCAATTGGGTGGAGTCCATTCTGTCCAATGTGATTTGGCAGCCGATTACTTCGGCCACCATTGCCCATCAGTATCGGCAACTCCTGGAGCAGTATGCGGTTAAGACCTCAGATATCCCTGAGTTTGTCACATTCCAAGGGCATGATTTTAGTATGCGTGGTATGTCGAGCCTCGAATCGGCCTGTGTGTCTGGGGCTGCCCATCTCTTGAGTTTCACTGGAACTGATACGATTCCGGCGATTGATTTCTTGGAAGAGTATTATCGTGCCGATGCCACCACAGAATTGATTGGGGGTTCAGTCCCCGCCACAGAACACTCTGTTCAGTGTATGGGTGGAGAAGCGTCCGAACTCGACACCTTCCGACGCTTGATGACTGAAGTCTACCCGAAAGGCATTGTGAGTATTGTCTCTGACACCTGGGACTATTGGAAGATTCTCACCGATACCTTGGTGACACTGAAGGACGAGATCATGGCACGAGACGGCAAGGTGGTGATCCGTCCCGATTCAGGTGATCCCGTCAAGATTATCTGTGGCGATCCTGATGCCTTGTTCGATTCGCCAGAAGGTCATGGCACCATTCAGATCCTCTGGGATATCTTCGGAGGCACCGTGAACAGCAAAGGCTATAAGCAACTCGATCCTCATATCGGTGCCATCTATGGTGATTCGATTACCTATGATCGTGCCCAGCAGATCCTTGAAGGGCTGAGGCGCAAAGGTTTTGCGTCAACCAATATCGTCTTTGGGATTGGAAGCTTCACCTATCAATACAATACACGAGATACGTTTGGTATGGCCATGAAGGCGACCAGCGGAGTCATTCACGGCACACGGGTGACGATTTCCAAGAATCCCAAGACCGACAATGGACTCAAGAAGTCGGCCAAAGGCTTGCTCTGTGTCGATCATGTGCGCGGGGCTCATGGTGTGACAGGATTTGCCTTGCGGGAAGATGTGAGCGTCCTTCAAGAATGTTCTGAGGGCGCCCTGGACACGATTTTCCGTGACGGGATTCCGGGCCGCACCCAGACCCTCACGGAGATTCGAGAAAGGCTGGCCCGATCATGACCACATACATACTCTCACCAGGAATGACTGAATGTGTACCCATCCGAGTCGCCTGATCTATTTTGATCGATTCAACACGGTCCTGGAATCCTGGGAAGTCTGCGACGAGTGTGGCGAGAAGTTCAATGTGGAAACCCATATGAACCCAGGCGATGCGCCTATCCTGGATGAATGGTCCACTACCTATTATACACCTCGGAGCTCCTGATGCTGTGTTTCACTTCGGACACTCATTTCGGCCACAGGGCACGGTCATCATATTCGATCATCGTCCCTGGGACCAACTCTCTTATGGAGACATCATCATGATACAGTCTATGCGCATACTACCAGAAGACGTGCTGATCCTGATGGATCGGACGAGTCTGCACCTGGACCTCCTCGACCATGTGGTCACGGTGACCTTCACGAAAAAGAATGGGGTGATCCGTCTGATGCGGTGCACCACGAATGCCTCCGGGATTCCCCTTGCCTCAAGGCCTCAGAACAAATCGGCAGTCATTGATGGCGTGACGGGGCTCCCAGTGCAGGCCAAGGAAAAAGATCTGGACCTGTTCAGGGTCTGGGATCTGGACCTCCAGGCCTGGAGGACGTTTAGGTATGGCACCTTGCTCTCGGTGTCCATGAATACCGTCGAGAACATTGAATCATTGCCATCATGACCTGTGCGTGGCCTACGTCTTTGGCGTGACACCTGAACGCCTACATATGATGATTGCCGATATGGATAGTTCTACACAGGATAGACACAGAAAGGAGCCATGCGTATGAGAAGAGGTCAACATAGGGTCTCCGTGGTGCGTCCGTGGTATGGTGACCTATGAACACAGACACCGAACGTCTCCTGAGATTGTTCATAGGACTCCTGGTCTTCCGCCTGGGGGGCGAGCACACCTTTACCCAAGCGGAAATCAATGAGATACGTCAGGTCGTGGGGGGTGTCCAGATATACCTCCTGGAGAACGAGACGGTGCTCCTGAGAACCAGTAGTCCAGAAAAAACCGAGGATTGCCGCGAGAAGGGCCTGGTGATATGAGTCTCCTTGATGACATCCTGGCCAATAAATTAGCCCAAGTTACCCAGGGTCGGAGTCCCAGTCGTCCGACCGGTGACTCCTGGCAAGAACAGTACAACGTCGCCTCCAAGGAACTGAAGGCCGCCAGGGAAGAACGCCTCAGGCTTAGGACGGAGCTGGAGGCCTTACGGACCGTTAGTAACGGTGGTATGACCAGGTCCTGGTATGACTCACCTCAGGTGTCATTGCACGTCCACAGGGATTTCAATGGCCCGGACCAGGTCATTGAGGCTCGGGCCAGTATTCGCATATCTGAGACCATCACTCATAGACCATCGATGTCTGATGCTAGTTACTGCCAGGTGCTTGCTGAAGACCTTTCAGGTCTATTGGCCAAGGAACTATGGAAGATGGTGACCGCCGGTCCGTCGAGACACCTGGGGCGCCATGATGTCAGACAGGGGACCCCAGGATATCCCATACTGGAAACCTTCCTAAAGGAGAAAGGTAGACGATGAAGACTTCTGATATCTCCATGCAGGTTGAACCTCCCCAGGTCCTCCAGGAGCCCCAGGCGCCTCCGGAGGCACCAGGTGCTGAAGCCATCATGGCTGAGAATCTCGCGAAGGTGCTCGCGTACCTGGCGCGCCATGGCCGAACGAAGGCACGTAGACGGAAGAGATAGGGGACCTGCAGGGCCCCTAGACACCTCCAGACCCCTCCGGACGAGAGCTAGACCCCCTACCATGGTATCATGTCGATTTCCCTTGACTTTTCCCTGCCTGTTTGCTATACTTAGACCATGATGTTCAATGACGAGAATGAAGAAATGATGAGCCTCGAAGAACTGAAGGTGATCCAACGGAACTTCTGGTATCACGTCTTGAAGACCGTGGTGGTCCTGGCCCTGGTCCTGGGGTACTACCTGGTGTTGAGATGAAGATCACCACACAACATCTGCGGTTTTACCAAGCCAAAAAGACCCGGGTCCCTGGATGGATCACTCAGATTGCTAAGACCCCGTGGTCCCTTGTGGAACCATGTGCCGTTCCTGTGCATGCATTGATTCACCTCCAAGAGAAGGCGCCTCGGTATACCGATGCGCATCGCTTGCTGCACCTGATACGATTGGTCCAGGGCCACAAACACGAGACCGTCAAGGAATTTCTCTATCGCCTGGCCACCAGTCGCAGTGCGACGGACCCAAAGCGGCGAACGGGGTATGCCCGCAAGTGGTACCGACGGTTGGCCTAGCCTAGGACGGTCCTGTGTACAGTATTGCACATGTGTTGAAAAAGACACATATTTTTAATGTAGGAGGCCATCGATTTCCCTTGCATGATGTCTGTCACTATGTTATTCTTACAGCATAGAGATTGACGAATCACAAGGAGAACGACGATGCCCAGAGGAATCACAGCAAACGGTAAGAGACGGACAAAAGCCCAGATGATGGCGTTTCGCAAAGGATTGACCGTGACCCCAGTGATCCAGAGGCCTTTGGAGACAGAAGCGGACGTCCTTGTGAAATTGACTGATCGCTTCGACGCCATGCATCTCATGTCCCTGGCGACCGCCACGGGTAAGAATCGGAGCCTCATTATCTCAGGGCCGGCTGGGCTGGGTAAGTCCCATGGTGTCATGCAGGTCACCGAGGGACTTGACACCAAAGGGTATCAGACCCGGGTGGTCCGCGGGTTTGTTCGCCCTACTGGCCTGTATAAGACCTTGTATGATTTTCGCCATAAGAACTGTGTCATTGTATTTGATGACGCGGATTCGGTGTTTGGTGATGATGTCTCGTTGAACTTGTTGAAAACGGCCTGCGATATGACGAAGAGCCGCGTGCTCTCCTGGTTGACCGAGAGCAAGATGGAAGATGAAGAGGGGGAACGGCTCCCCAGGTCCTTTGAGTTTGAAGGTTCGATCATTTTCATTACCAATTATGACTTTGACGCGATGATCCAGGCGGGTACCAAACTGGCCCCCCATTTTGAAGCGATGATCTCACGAAGTCATTATCTCGACCTGGCCATGCACACCAAGCTAGACTATATCGTCCGTATTAAGCAGGTCCTGGCCCTGGGTATGCTCAGTGCCGAGGGGTTCTCCAAGAGCCAGGAGAACGAGGTCCTGAATTTTGTCGTGAAGTACCAAGAGACACTCCGCGAACTCTCGCTCCGCATGGTGCTGAAGCTCGCGGGATTGCTCAAGATGAACCCGAGGGGTTGGGAGAAGCTCGCTCTCGTCACCTGTATGCGATAAGAGGGAGCCATCATGACCGGTGTACGGAAGTGGCGATAGATCGTGAGCGCATCCTACAAGATTACCTGGAGATTCAGACAGCGGATCTCACGCCTGAACGCCGCGCACCGATCCTTGACAGCATCCGACGGATGTATACCTGGACCGAGGATCCTCAGTTTAGCATGTCGGACGACCAGGTGCTCTATGCGTGTTCGCGCCATATGTAGACGAGCATTCTGCAGGGCCCTGCAGGTACCCTGTAATGTCAAGCACTTACCTATGAAAATCGTGCTTGACATAAGGGCACCCGTTTGTTATACTCTTACTATGATGATTGCGGCATACAGAACAACGGAGGAGACGATGAACGAGTCAGTACAAGAGTTTTTGAATCGCGGCGGAAACGTGACGATGTGTAAGCCTATGAAGGCCTATGGTGCACAGAAGAAGCAGACCATCAAGATCCCGGCCCGCATGGGTCGGGAGGCGGTACGGTAATCATGGTCTCAGTGCAAATGCAGTTACAGTCAGGGAACTGGCAAACGATTTTTACCTGTTCTCCTAGTCATGCGGTGGTCAAGATGAAACTTGATTCGGCCGTCAGAACCAACCCAGGCAAACGAATTCGGGCTATGTCGGCCGAAGGTGCCTTTATCGATTTTAGGTGAGACCATGAAACAGACCGTACGGGGGATCTAAGATGATTGAGGAGGTACAATGGATAACAGGGGAGTAATATGACAGACTCACGTACCACGAATATCGCGTGCCCGTTGATCGGAGTCTCAGGTATCGGCCTGGGGGTCTTCTGGGCCGTGTGGGGAGTCCATGGGTTCTTCTGGGGTGTGTTGTATGGATTCTTCTGGCCTATTTGGGTCGGCTATCATCTGGCCCTGTGTCTCCTTCAGCCAGCCCTAGGGCCTGTCTTTGGAGCCTAAGCACATGGCACAATGGGAATACATACTACAATCCTATAGGGACCCGGGTCTCTTGGTAGGCGATGCGCGCACCGAAGCAGTCCTGCGGTATCATGACAAGGCCGCGGCAGAAAAGGTCCTGTGGAGTCTCGATTGTCTCTTGGTCATGGGCCTGCGTATCCTCCAGGTACCTGCTGGAGCGGACCTGACACATCTTTTTGGCACAGGCCCTGATGAACGTGATGGAGCACGATGACACCTGACGCTTCCCTACAGAGTGCCGTGGATCGGTATGCAGAACTGATTGAAGAGGCCATGGAGGCCGAGAGGTCTAGGCCCTGCGACTCCAGCCCCCTTCCAACACCCCAACAGCTTGTGGCCTGTGCGAACGAATGGAGTCTCTGATGGAGAAGAGCATTGAAACGATGATCGATATTGCCGGGCGTTGGGAGTCTTTGGACCCTTCGAAGGGCCTGCTCGACACCAATAGGTTTATCCGTCAAGGACAGAAGGATATCTCCTTCCTCCTCAGTATCATCGAAAACAAGGATACAGAGATTGACGCCCTGACAGAAGATATCACTGACCTGAAAATGGAATTACGGGAACTCCGCGAGGACCTATGATGAACCACCGAGTCCAATTGATCCCCAAGACGCGCAAAGGGAAGACGGTCTGCTGTAACCGTGGGTTTCTCTGGGACCTTGACATGGCGGCGATGGCCTCCGTGACGCCTTCTGATGGACGCCTTCTGATGGACGCCTGTTCATTCGGAGCCAAGATCGCAAAGAATGTCGTTGGGTCGATCCGAAGAACGATCCAAATTTTGACGTATCATTTCCAGAGATCGTTTGTGGAATGAACCTGAACTGAGGTGAATGATGAGGCAACAACATGATGCACTGGCCCCGGCCGTGGGGATATTGATCGCGCTTCTGATCTCGATAGGCCTATGGTCTCTCCTGGTGTATGTCTATTATCTGGTGGCCTGATGAATTGGACCTATCTGTTTCATCCACTCGACTACGTACGTATGAGGTCCCGAAGACGCCAGGCCCTGAGACTCCTGGTCTATTCGGGTTGTGTCCGATCGGCCTCCCAGGGCATTCGCTATGGGATGAATGAACAGGAACTTGATGAATTCTTATACAGGCAAGGAGGTCGCCCCCATGAAACACCACCAACCGAATCCTAATCCCCTGGTCGAACGTATTATACAGGCCTACCTCAAGACCCATATGAATGAGGGACAATTTGAGGCCTTGGTGGAAGAGGCGATAGCGGAAGCGGCCAAGTCGGCCACGAGTATCCTCCCTGGCCAGACGTATGACCAGGGGTTTTCAGACGGGTATGACTCAGCAACAAAGGAGCGATAAGATGAACAATAGGACATGGATACGACTAGTCGGTGCCTGGGTGTTGGGGGCGACCATGGTGATCTTCGCCTGTCTGGTCATGACGGGGCGAGTCCAGGCCACCACGATCAATTTTGATTCGTTGGTGCCGCTACCATCAGGGTATGCAGGCAACCTGACAGGTCCATTTAGAGTGTCGCCTGTCAATTCCAGTGTCTCTTGGACGCTAGCCCAAGGTGTCGGAGGGAATGCGTCCCCGGCCGTGTTTGTCCATATGGAAGGCCTGGGTACTCAATCGGTCAATCTCATGACCTACATCGACTGGGTGCACTTTGGTCTTGACAAGCATGATTCGGAATTCACCTTCAAAGGTGTGGATATCTATCGTGACAGTACGGCCTTCATGCAAGTGGATATTCAAGGTCAGCATGATGCCACACAAGCCTTCGGACCTTTTGCTCTTTCCGTGGGTATCCCACCGGGAACGGGATGGTACCACTATGACCTGGACCTGTTGAACATTCCCATCAATACGAATGTACCTGTGGAATTAGCCCATGTGGCGGGGATCGGTGCACTGACCTTCTCGGTGACCCATGTGACAGGAACGCCAGGGGTGACCGTGGGCTTTGATAATCTCCGAGTCTGTCAGAGTTCTTTTGCATCATGCACCTTTGATGCACCGATTTCTTTTAATTCGATTGTGATTCCTCCTGTTGAGCCGACGGTGACGACCGAGGTCACGAATGTCCCCGAAGCCTCAGGGTGGATCTATCTCCTGCTCGCAGGGGGAACGGTCTTGGGATTGCGTAAGGTGTTCCGTGAGGAGACCTTACTGACCAGGCATCATGCGCGAAAACAGAGGAATGTTCAATAATGTACATTTCTGACCCCCTACGATGGTAGGGTGAGATTTCCCTTGACTCCTCGGTGCCACTATGTTATTCTTACAGCATAGAGTCTGACGAATCACACAGGGAGACACCATGATTAGAGAAGTTGCCACATTATGTTTAGCGCCCGTCCTGATGGCTGGATATCTGGCGAGCACGGATTTCCACTTCAAAGAGTCCAAGCACAAGAATACTATGGGGGATGCGGCGATTGTGTCGCTCCAGACCTGTGAGAAGGGGTGGGGCGTCAATACCAAAGCCGCCACGAATGGTCTGTATGGCACTGAACTCCAATATGGCGTCAAATTTGAGCCCATGCCAGACTATCATGTGATCGTGACGCCGAGGTTTGGTGTCTCCTATGTCGATCATCCGACTGTTGAGTTGCCCCAGAGGACCCAGTTTGGTCTGGGAGCGCAAGTGACGTTCGGCTATAAAGATATGCGCCTGGGCGTTGAACTCTGGCATCTGTCCAATGGTAAAGCCTTGGGACTCAATGCCTCTGATGGCGCGAACATCGGGATGAACATGATTGCCATACAAACCGGTTGGGTCTTCTAATGAAGACGCATTGGGCTGACAAGATCATTCTCCGTGATTTCTTTTGGTTTTTCGTTCTTCCTCGTCAATTTCACAATTGGAGCAAGCAGTAATATCATGTCTACTCGTTGCCAAGTCAAGATCAAGGAATTCGGTGTCAAGAACGATAGGGAGAAGACCATGTTACCAGAATTTGAAAGTTTCAATAAGATTGCCCGTCTGTCACGCGAATGCACAGTAACAGAAAAAATCGATGGGACCAATGGCCAGATTCTTATCACGGAAGATGGGCGATTGTATGCCGGGAGCCGTTCCCGTTGGTTGCTCACTCCCGATGGACTCTTGGAAGACAACTTTGGCTTTGGTCGCTGGGTCTTGGAGCATCAAGAGGAATTGATCCCAGGTCTCGGCATCGGTCGTCATTATGGTGAATGGTGGGGCGCAGGGATTCAACGAAAGTACGGATTGGACGAAAAGCGATTTTCTCTCTTCAATACCAAACAGTGGAGTACACCAGACCGACCTGCATGTTGCTATGTCGTGCCTGTACTCTATCAGGGCGCGTTCGATCAGATCATTATTGAGGATTGGATCAACACCCTCCGTACTGAAGGCAGCCAGGCCGCACCTGGTTTTATGAAGCCGGAGGGTGTGGTGATTTGGCATGACGCGGCCAGAGTCTATTTCAAGAAGACGATTGAAGGGGATGAAAAGCCAAAGGGTTCGCAAGAATAATCCGAGGGATTGCCACGTTGAACTCGGCTACAGGGTCCATACTGAGAAGTACGGGTAATGGGTGGGTTGTCCTGTAGGGCATTATAGAAAAAATCAACCTACATTCCTCTGCCGATAAGAAGGTAGACAGAGGTTCCGAGCCTAGGCGCGTCTAGGTAATATCTTATTTGGGGATGCGAGGTACCCTTGCCTTCGACCTCGCACTAAAGGAACTATGGATACCAAAGACCATCATATGTGGTGTCACCGGTTCGGGACGGTGACCGAGGGAATTTGTCTGCAATGCGAGCGCCTGAACCGCGACTATCCCCCATTGGGGCACCTGGATTATACCGAAGAGATACGGCACTATTTCCCTGATGCGGAAGTAATACCCCAAAACTGCTCCAAAACCTCCTAAAACGGTCCAGGACGGTCGATTGAGTCTGTATCCGATGTATTCCCTTGACCACCCCTCAGTGTGCATTTTTGAACACATTATAATCCTCTAATCTTCACTATTTTGCTTGACTCCTATCCTGGTATATGAGATACTAATACTGTGATGAATGAGAACAAACAAGGGAGAACGACGATGAATTTGAAGCCATATAACTCACCCACCGTAGACACCAGCATTCTGAAAAATGTCCCTATGCAGTATTTGAAGCAAGCCCTGGCGCAATTGCGATCCAAGGGCATGAAAGTCCGTGTGATGTATCATGGGCCCCGACGCACCGAACCGAACGATACCCGCAGCGATTACAGCAAACAAAGCGGCTGTCTCAAAGCGTATGCTACTCGTTTTTCTGTGTACATCGACACCAGGACCAATCAGTCTGCAATTAGATATGCTTCATATTTTAGTCCTGAGAGGGATGTGCGCTAATTATGTCCAGACCTTTCAAAAAATTCAAGCGGAGCCGTGCCGCTCTCAAAGTCTATGACAAGTTTGTGTTCACTCTGCGTGAGAATAAAGGATAAATACGAACATGTCAGGACTTGTTGAACTCATGGTTGCGGGGTTTCTTGGTATAATCATGGTTCTTGGTAAAGTCGTGGTGGTGTACTTTGGAGTCATTGCCATTTTAGGTTGGATCACCGAACAAAGGGAAAAGAAAAAGCGTTTCGCTGATCTACGTAAGAAAAAAAGTACTTGACAATTCATTCCGACTATGATAGGATAACATCATGAAAGATTATGCAACAGAAACAGACATTATCACAACTCCCGACCCCTTGTTTTACCCTGGTGACAAGGTTGAATGGGGCAGGAACCACTGGTTCGTAGAAAGTGTTTCGTGGTATTCTCTTGAAACCTCATGGGCATACACCTTGGTGAATTTTCTGACAGACACCCAGGTGTCGTGCCCCTGTTGGAGTGAGGACGCAGAAGACGTGCTAGAAAAAGACCTGAAATTGGTGTCTAGGGTCGTCGCAAAGCAGGCAAAAATACAAGTGTACTAAATAGAACTGAAATAGTTGTTGACAAGGGCTCCGGATTGTGTTATACTCTATCTAACAGTCGAGAACGATTATGAAGCGCCATTGTGCCTATAGCACATTGAATACCCAATCACCTGAAGGCTTGATTGCCTGGCAGGTCTCCTTTGGGATTCCAGCAACAGGTACCGATATGTAAGACCTAGAGACTTCTCCCAGTCATAGGTTACCAAAAGAGCGAGGGAGAAATCCCCGCTCTTTTTTGTTTTATGGGGCCATAGTCGAGAAGGAAGACGCTGCAATGGCATTGCAGAAGTGACGGAGCGTTACCGTCTGGCTCCACCAATAGAATGCGCTGGTACTCTAACTAGCAAGGGGCCCACCCGATAAGTGGGAATATGTGAGTGCAAATCTCACCCGGCGCACCAATACCTCCCGTTCTGACCGAGGCGGGCCATGGGGGTACAAATCGGAAGCGCAACTCCGAGGCGGACCGAAGTGGAAACAGAGGGCGCCGTTTTGACTGTAGCAAGCCGAATTGATTTTCTGGTCATTGACTTGCAAGTGGTTGACGGCATCGGCCAAAAATTTTGATAGTGTATATTATGAGGACAAAAACTTCAGGAAAGCATTATCATAAAATTGCCGCCGCCTCAACGGCTCGCAGAATTCCTGATTGTGAAGTTTTTGTTGAAAATTCTACCCTTGCGAGGCATCATATAAAGGCTAGAATTATTAAGGGGAAGTTGATTCCTTACGAATGCGCCGAGTGCGCTTTGGGTGATATGTGGAATGGTAAGAAGCTGTCTTTGCAGTTGGATCACAGAAACGGAAAGAACAATGATGGTCGATTAGAGAATTTGAGATTTTTGTGTGCAAATTGTCACAGTCAGCAGATCACATACGCCGGAAAGAATAAGCAGAACACTCAGAGGGTACCAAAACCAGGATACGTGAGAAAGAGGGAGATAAGTGTTACAGTAGCACTGCCGCCTCCAAAGCGGTAAGCGTGGGTGCGACTCCTACATCTCCCGCCATGTTCGATGTGCGCTTAATGAAAGGATGATTATGAGCGCGTTTACTTTAGTCTTGAACCACAGTTACGAGCCCCTACAAGTGGTAGGATGGCAACGAGCCGTGACCTTGTTGTTTCAGGGTAAGGCGGAAGTCATTGAGGAACATGACACAGAGATCCATTCTATTTCCTTTTCGATGAGGATTCCGTCGGTGCTGCGTATGTTGAGCATGGTCCGCTTGAAAAGGCGCGTACCTGTGAAGTTTACCAGGGCGAACATTTTTGCCCGCGACGGTTGTAAGTGTGGATATTGTGGAGATAAGTTTTCCACCGAGGAACTTACCTTTGACCATGTGGTTCCTGTTACTCAAGGTGGTCGTAAGGAATGGACCAACATCATAACTGCCTGTGTGGATTGTAATTCTCGCAAGGCCGGACGCACCCCGCAGCAAGCGGGCATGAGGTTACTCAAGGCTCCAAAGCAACCTGTGTGGGCGCAAGTGGTCACTGTGACTGTGGGGCTGCGACAAACTCCAGAGAATTGGAGAGACTATTTGTATTGGACGGCTGAGTTGACATAACGCCCGCTAATAATAGGTAGCGATTTAGCGGTCCTGTAAACCGCAGAGGTCGGCGCAAGTCCGACAGTGGGCTCCATAACATTGTTTATTTGACCCGGCTGTGAATCTCGCAGGGGTCAAATAGCAGTCCGCGCAAACCGGTGGGCCAGCGCGGCATAGAAACTCACCGGACATTTTCCTCAGTTTAAACTGAGGATCGATTGTGACTGAAGCTTTAGTAGTGAAGCACCTGTCTGTGGAACAGGTTAAGTGGATGCAAGTTCCACCAGTCACCCCAAAATACGGGGCGCGAGGCTGCTAGGGGTGGCCGTCTCCCTTGCACGGAGAATATAGCAGGGTTCAAATCCCTGGCGCTCCACCAATAAAGGGGAACGAGACTGCTAGGGGTGGTCGCCTCATTCGCAATGAGGATATAGAAGGGTTCAAATCCCTTGTTCTCCACCAAAAAGTTCCACTCGCCCCATCCTGGAAGACCCGGGGTGTCTCAAACTTAGGTGAGACTAATGGGTGGGCTAAAACGAAATATCTGCCCATAGCCCAACCTGGTAGGGTGCCTGATTTGGGGTCAGGAGATTCTCAGTTCGAATCTGAGTGGGCAGACCAATGTGGGTTCGACTCCCACTGACGGCACCAAAAGAATTATAGCGGGTGGATGGGGATAGTTCTCCGATTGGGCTCATAACCCGATGTCCGTGGTGCAATTCCATGGCCCGCTACCATAAGACGCTTCGCGGTACGATTGCCTGGACGCTTTCATAAGGCGTACCATGATGGTTTGACTCCATCCGAAGCGACCATGACGCGCCTGTAGACCAACGGCAGGAGTCAACGGTTTTAGAAGCCGTGCAGTGGAGGTTCAAATCCTCTCAGGCGCACCAAAACTGAATATGGGCTTGGAGCTGTAACTGGATCAGCATCGGTCTTTTAAACCGAGGAACAAGGTTCGATTCCTTGCAGGCCCACCAAATATTTTCGAGTCCTTCCTAATTGGTGAGACAGCAGGAAGGGGTAAAGGAAGACGTAGTTACCAGTCTTCCGCTCGTTATTGAGTCATGCACCGGCGCCTTGGAGGCAAGAGGGCCTTATACACCCTTTGCTGTAGATTTCAGCCTCGATAGGGTTCGATTCCCTACCGGTGTACCATATGGTAGGACCGTCTAGGAAGGCCCAGGATCAACGATCCCTGGCCCTGTCACCCCTAGCATAGACAAAGGGGTATGATGTACAATTATGTACACCTGGACCCCCTACCTTTGTACTATACGATTGTTGTTGACTCTTTCTGGTAGATATGAGATACTAAGAGCATGATGATTGAGAAGAAAACAAGACGGAAACTTCTCAAACAGGTTATGTGCCAGGACCAGGGTGAACGCTTTCGAGCATAGTAGCTCCCTGCTAGCATACGCGGATTCAGGCGTCCCGCGCACACAAAAGCCTGTACAAGATTAAGTCTCCCCAGGACACCGGGAGCAGAGAGTCGCATCGGAAATACCAACGGATAGCTGACGGCGCTAACACGGGTCAGTAAAGTCCGAAGAAGTTGGTACGAACGTGAAATCCTCCCAGGTGCGACATTTTTTAGATACGCTCCCATCGAATACTGGCTAATTCTTCAGGCTTTCAACCTGAAAAAGAGAGATCGAAACTCTCTGGGAGCACCAAATGTTTCGAGTAGTGCCAGGGAGAGCCCTATGACGGCTCAAGAGGAGTAGCGTACCGCGGTGTATCTCCTCCGATGCAAGATGGAAAGCCCCTGGCCATTATATCCCGCCCGATTATGTGCGCCCCTTTATTGTGGTGCCGGGATCAACAGTCTGGGTACACAGATTGCAGCCAGGTTCGATACCTGGGGGGTGGGGCCAAAGTTTCGGAAATATGGAGTGTTAAACCGCTATGGAGACGGGGCTGGCTGTAAACCAGTCGTGTAATGCTCGCAGAGTTCGATTCTCTGACGCTCCACCATTTCGAGCCGTGAGTCGGTCACCGTCGCAGAATGCGATTGATGAGCCTGGTTCAATTCCAGGGGCGAGAACCACGAGGGGATTGTGATGAAGGTTTCAGATTTGGTCGGAAAGACGATGGTATCGGCGAAGGTGTGCGACGATGAACGGGTAGACTTTGTTGATACGGATGGAGTTGAATACTCGTTGTACCACGATCAGGATTGTTGTGAGTCGGTCCATGTCGAGGATGTGGTAGGAGAGTTGGATCACCTTGTTGGCGTACCGTTGCTTATGGCTGAAGAGTCATATTCTGGCGATAACCCCAAGAAGCATGGTGATGAATCATATTCATATGAAGATGAATCACACACCTGGACCTTCTATAAGTTTGCGACTGTGTTAGGGTACGTGACTGTTCGATTCTATGGATCGTCAAACGGATACTACGGAGAATCTGCGCGATTACATGTCAACGGAGAGGCGCAGTACGACTAATGAAAGTTTACAAGTCTAAGCGAAGAAGTTGTCCGATGTGCAAACCGAACAAGATGGGCATTGAGCCGTGCTGGACAAAGAAAGATTTTGAGACGATCAAGCGAATGGAAAAGGAAGCCAGAAACAAAGAATAAATGCACTCGGAGCCTGTAGGATGGGCGCCACATTGTCAATGTGGAATAAAGCGGGATCGATACCCGTCGGGTGCGCCATGATGGCGAGTTAGCCAAGGGGATTGGCGGCGCTCTGCAAAAGCGCATACGTTGGTTCGATTCCAATACTCGCCTCCATGAATATGGGTTGATAGTTCAATTGGCTAGAATACCTGACTCTTAATCAGGCAGATGAGGGTTCAAGTCCCTCTCAACCCACCAATAAGGAAACGGAATGGTTTGGAATAAGGGTCTAACTAAAGAAACTGATTTCAGGGTAGCGGCCTCAGCTAAGGCTAATACCGGCAGAATTGCATGGAACAAAGGTCTTAATAAAAAGTCTGACAAGAGGGTTGCTAAAGGTGCTCATTCATTAAGTCAGTCAATGAAGGGTACACCTGGCCGTACTCTTAGCGAAGAGACAAAACTGAAACTATCTATAGCACAGAAATTGGCACATGCAGAGGGACGGGCGTGGAATATAGGAATGAGCCGTTGGAATAACGAACCCAGTTATCCTGAGAAATTCTTTATGAAAATCATAAAGAATGAATTCACTGACAAGAATTACAAAAGAGAAGTTCCATTTCATCGGTTTAGCCTAGATTTTACTTGGTTCCATAAAAAGAAAGTCATAGAGATTGATGGAAAACAACACGATACCGATATTTTACAGAAGCAAAGAGACATTGAGAAAGATAAACTCCTCCGAGAAGAGGGGTGGGATATCCTTCGTATCAAATGGAAAGATATGTGCAGAGATACGAAAAAATGGATTGAGGTAGCAAAAGATTTTATCGAGACGTAATATAGGGGTGTCGTTCAATAGGAGGACCGAAGGCTTTGAACCTTCTGACGGTGGGGCAGTACCACCCGCCCCTTCCATTTTGGGAGTACTCTGCACATCGTTGATGGGTCCGTAGGGACCAGGAGATGAGGCAGGAAGTGTTAAATCACCGGCTCCCGAACATTTTTTGGGGCATGATGTAATTAGCAACATACCTGATTCTGACTCAGGATTCTCCAGTGCAATTCTGGATGCCCCATCCATAAGTATTTGAAGAAATTATTGGCGGGTACTCTAGTGGTAAGAGGCGGTGCTGTTAACACCGAAGCCGTAGGTCCGAATCCTACCCCGCCAGCCAAAATTTCGAGTGTTGGTGTAACGGGCAACACATTTCCCTGAAGAGGAAATTTACGGGGTTCAAGTCCTCGACACTCGACCAATATTACGCGGGCGTGACAGAATGGTATGTACTTCCTTGCCAAGGAAGACCACGCGGGTTCGATTCTCGCCGCCCGCGGTCTTAGTTCAGGTGGTAGAACGCCTCCCTGAAGAGGAGGTCACAGGAGTTCGATTCTCCTAGATCGCACCATAGCAGTAGATATATGCGGTGGTAGCCTAGTAGTCAGGCACCTCGCTGCCAACGAGGATCACGCCGGGGCAGATCCGGTCCACCGCTCCAAATTATGAAACATAAACATCATATAGTTCCTAAGTATTTGGGCGGAACTGACAAGAGAAGTAATCTGGTAGAATTGTCTGTTGAAGAACATGCTGAAGCCCATAGGAAATTATATGAAGAACATGGCAATTGGCAGGATTTTCTCGCATGGCAAGGTCTGCTGAAACTTCTGACAACTGAGGAGTGTGGGTTAGTCGCTGTTAAGAAGGGGTATCAAAACTCCAAAGCATCAATGACAGATCGAGAAAAGAATTCCAGGAATGGTCGTTTGAGTGTAGAAAATAAAACTGGGTTGTTTGCACCAGAACATGCTTCTCTAATAAAGAAAGTGCTACAGAAGAATATAGAAGAGTGGAGGGGTAAGCATCACACCAACGAATCAAAATGTAAAATCGGGGATGCCAATAGGGGAAAGATTCCTTGGAATAAAGGGAAATTGCAGACACCAGAAACAAAAGAGAAAATACGGCAGTCAGTGTTAGAATACAATAAGAAAATGCGGGCATAGTTTAGAAGAAAAACTGCGGGCTTCCAACCCGCCGTCCCGGTGGCAGAATCCGGTGCCCGCTCCAAAATACCAGGGTGTAGGAGAGTCTGGCCACTCCTCTCGGCCCGGAACCGAGAAATCGCAGGTTCAAATCCTGCCACCCTGACCAATTTATCAGGTTCCGACACGGCAACGATCCGTGACCCCAATCCTGTTGAGGGGACCCTAGAGGTGCAATACTAAGCAGGAAGCGATTGCCTCGACTCACGAAGTTAGCCAAAAAGTTACGCCCCTGAGGTGTTGATAGCGACACGCTTCTTTCGTAAAGCAGAGTGGTCGATGCGAGCGCGACCAGGGGCTCCATATTGCGCCTGTAGCCCAGCGGCAGGAGGCGGCTGTCTTAAAAGCAGTACAGGGTGGGTTCGAATCCCACCAGGCGCACCAAAGAGTATGCAGATACATCATATTATTCCAAAGCATGAATGGAAAATTAGGTTTGGATCTTTGGACGGGTTCAATGGAAAGGATAATAAAATTCTTTTGACCGTTGGGCAACATGCTGAGGCTCATAGATGGCTTTGGGAACATAATGGAAGTGTGTTGGATAAGATCGCTTACTTGGCATTGTCTGGACAAATAACTAACGAGGAAGCAATTCGTAGAGCCTCCTCCGCTGCAAATAAAGGAGTTGCCAAGGCACCAGAGCATAGGCGAGTGTTAAGGGAGAGGCAGACAGGAAAGAAACATTCCTTAGAGACTCGCAGGAAAATGAGCGACAGTCACAAAGTTGGAATATGCCAATCTGAGTCGTATAAAGAACACCAGAAAAAGAAAACATACGACCGTTGGCACAATCATGAAGACTGCGAAGAATAAAGAGTATTCGTATCAGCACACGAAAGCCCGTTTGAAAGAACGCTACGGCCTTGAGTTATACCGAGACGAATACAACACGATCTGCCAGAATACCAAGATCATGCAAGGAGTCTTGGAATTGTGCGGCGAGAAGAAACAGAAGATCGTCAAAGTGCATTTCAAAGGAAAAGTGGTGTCGTTTGTCTATGGATTAGGTTGTGATTATGTCACAACAGCATTACCGCCGAAGTAGCCCAATTGGCAGGAGGCGACTGTCTCAAAAGCAGTACAGTAAGGGTTCGAGTCCCTTCTTCGGCACCAATGGAAAGGAAAAAGAGGACAGACAAACTATCGCTAGCGTAAGCTAGAGGAACTTCG